>Ga0210407_10000122_pt1 | contig 98346 bp, 79 predicted proteins | sample IncBWC27MmetaG_FD_150860 | JGI IMG/M metagenome (GOLD analysis project Ga0210407, IMG submission 150860) | Forest soil microbial communities from Barre Woods Harvard Forest LTER site, Petersham, Massachusetts, United States - Inc-BW-C-27-M | ecosystem: Environmental > Terrestrial > Soil >...
GCCACACCTGCTCTTCCATCGCCTTCAGCAGCAGTCCGGGCTGCGGCTTGCGGCAACCGCAATCGTCGCCTGGCGCGTGCGGGCAGTAATACACTTTGTCGATTGCCCCGCCCGCCAGCGCCACCTCCAGCAGCATCCGTCGAGTGATCGCCTGCAACTCTCCCCGCGAAAGCAATCCGCGGCCTACGCACGATTGATTGGAAACCACCAGCACCTGGTAGCCGTTCTCCCGCAGCAGCCGAAGCGCGCTCAATGCGCCGGGAAGAAACGCGAAGTCTTTCCATCGCGTGACGTATCCATTGACGATCCGGCAGTTGATCACCCCGTCGCGGTCCAGCAAAACTGTGCGTTGTGAATGATCGAGCATCATTTTTCCTCGGCGCTTCAAACTTCCGGCCCCAAGGCAATTTCCGATTCCACAATTTCCGCAATCGCGTGAATGATGAAGGCGTGTGCTTCCTGTATCCGCGGCGTTTCCGCGGAGGGTACGTGCAGGCAGAGATCCACGCACTTCGGCAGCTTCCCGCCTTCCGCCCCGGTCAAGCCGATGGTCTTTACGCGCAGCGCGCTGGCCAGCAGCGCTGCGCGCAGAATGTTTTGCGAATTGCCGCTGGTGGAGATGCACATCAGCACGTCGCCAGCCTGCGCGAACGCCTCCACCTGGCGCGTAAATACGTCTTCAAATCCGTAGTCGTTGCCAATGGCTGTCAGCGAGGAGGTATTTGCGGTGAGCGCCATCGCCGGCAGGGCCCGCCGCTCGATGCGATACCGTCCCACGAACTCCGCCGCAAGGTGCTGCGCGTCCGCCGCGCTCCCGCCATTGCCGATAATCAGCAGGCGATTACCCCGGCCCAACGCCTGGCCGATCATTTTCGCAGCACGCGAAATTCCCCAGATCAGCTCCGCGTCATCGCGCATCGCTTCATGCACCTGGATATTCGCCGCCAGAATTCCCTGCGCCAAAGTTTCACCAGCTACCGTTGTTGCCATCGCCGTTTTTTCTCCAGGTTTGCAGTCCGTGAAATTCAAAACTGAATTCGGTGGGAACGCCGCCCAACTTCCGTACTGCTTCGGCGACCTTGTGTTTCTTTTCGTATTCGCAATACAGCAGCAGGTATCCGCCGCCCCCCGCGCCGGTGATCTTTCCGCCCAGAGCGCCGTGCCGCCGCGCTTCGTCGTACATTTCGTCGATGTGCGGATTGCTGATCTTCGGCGACATTTGTTTCTTAAATCCCCAGGCCTCGTCGAGCTTTGCGCCGAAATCATCCAGCCGCCGCTGCAGCAACAGGTTTTTCATTTCAATCGCCAGCGATTTCTGGTGCCGCAAGCCTTCCATCGCTTTTTCGTCGTGCTGCTCATAGCGCCCTACCTGGTCCTGGATGATGCCGTCATTCGCGCGCGGCTTGCCCGTGTAGCAGAGCAGCAAGTTGTGCTCCAGTTCGTTCGAAGTATCCCGGTGGATCCGCAGCGGATTCACCACCACGTGGTCAGCCCCAAACTCAATGAAATTGAACCCGCCAAACGCCGCCGCATATTGGTCCTGCATTCCGCCCTGGATATTCAATTCCTTTCGTTCAAGCTGGTAGGCCAGTTCCGCGGTCTCGTAATCCGTCAGCGGGAGGCTCTTGAATTCCCGCATCAGCCCGATCAGGTTGACCATCAGGCTCGACGATGAACCAAGTCCGGAGCCCGGCGGCGCGTCCGTCTGCAGAAACAGGTCGAATCCTTTTCCATCTTGATTTCCCAATCTCCGGATCGCCGCCTTCGCCAGGTCCAGCTTTCCGTCGTAAACAAGATTCGAACGCGTATCGAAATAAAACAGCGCCCCAAGATCCGCTGACTCGATGTGAATCTGCTCATCAGCGCGTGCCGTCAAAGTTCCCCACGAGTAACGCGTAATCGTCGCGCTCAACACACACCCGCCTTCGCGCTCCATAAATGGGGCTATATCCGTGCCCCCGCCGGCAAAGCTCAGCCGCAGCGGCGCTTTAGCGCGAATGTGAACCGGCACAGGCGTACCTCTGCGGAATGGCCGTACAGGCCCGTTCGTAGTCTTGTGGGATTCCGATGTCCAGAAAAAATCCGGTGAACAGTTCGGCAAACAATCCCCGGCCTGTCAGTCTGGGCAATACATCGCGTTCCAGGGAAACGGCCGGCGGCGCGGTCCCGATTTCAGAAAAAATCCGCTCGTCCACGCAGCAGACTCCGCCATAAATCCACACCGCTTCGCCGCTGGAAATCGGTTCGCGCGGCTTCTCGCGTAAGTCCGTCACCTGGCCGTTTGGCAACAGCATCACGTTGCCGTAGCGACCTCCATCCTGCACCTGAGTCAGCGCCAGGGTAACCACCGCCCCGGCTTTCGAGTGCTTCGAAACCAGCCGGCCATAATCTATGTCCAGCAACGTATCTCCGTTCAGCACTAGAAACGGATTGCTCCGAATCAGTGCTTGCCCATTCTTCAGCGCTCCACCCGTCCCAAGACTCTCTTTCTCTTCGGAGTACTGAATCGCCGCCCCAAACTTCTTCCCATCCCCAAAATGCCCTCGAACCTCCATCCCCCCGTGGCCCGTGCATAAAACAATGTTGCGGATGCCAACGGCCACCAGGTCGCGCAGCAGGTACTCCAGGAACGGCCGCCCCGCTATTGGCGCAAGCGATTTCGGCGTCCCAGGCAGGCATCCTTGCAGACGGGTGCCTAATCCCCCGCAGAGAATCACCGCCTGCAGATTCGGGAAAAGGTCGCCGAAATCAAAACGCTTTTCAGTTGTTCCAAACTGGCTCATCCCCTTTGCACCACCGATGGGTTACACAAAGTTCCAATTCGAAACCCCTTTGCCGGATTGATTTGTTCTCGCAAGGCTTTCCGACCCACGCGTTTCACTTCCACTCAATCCAAAGCACTTCTCGCATTGCACATTCCGCCCCAGTCCGGTTCATCCAGACACGAAGGAATCTGCACGAGGCGCGCCAAAAGAAAAATCTAAGAATCACCCCCACCTGTACTTCAAGCCCGTAATCCTTATGGCCATTCCGCCGATAACCTCTAGTAAGAGAAGCGCGGCCAGAGGTCGCGCAAGCGATAGGCCACGCAGATGATTAAGCTCACCCGATTGAACAACCAGCCGTTGGTCGTCAACTCCGACCTCATCAAGTCCATGGAGAACGCTCCGGACACCGTAATCACCCTGGTGACGGGCGACAAAATCATTGTGCGGGAATCCGCCGAGCAGGTGCTGGAGCGGATGATCGAGTTTCGTCGTGCGGTTCTGGCAGGTCTTACTCCTCCGCAGACGGATCTTCCCGTCGTTATACCAGCGGCATTGCCCCCCGCCGTAAAGGATGGGGAATCCTCCTGAGGACCTTATGGACAAGAGCACCTTTATCGGCGTGATTGTTGCGTTGGGCGGAATCTTCCTGGGATTGGTGCTCGAAGGTGGAAAGATCGCGCAGATTATTCAGCCCACCGCCGCCATCATCGTCTTCGGAGGAACCTTGGGTGCGGTAATGATCCAGTTCCCGCTGCGCGTGATAATTGCCGCGGGCCGCCGGCTCGGTCAGGTATTCATGGACAGCTCTCAGAACCCCAACATCCTGATCCAGGAAATGGTCGGGTATGCCCAGAAAGCCCGCAAAGAAGGCATCATCTCCCTCGACGCAGAACTTCCCGACATTAAGGATCCCTTTCTAAAGAAGTCTCTAATGCTTGCTGTCGACGGCACCGAACCTCAGGAAATCCGAGACATCATGACCCTCGAACTCGACAATCAGAGCGAGCACGAAGAGCATTTGCCCCGCGTGTTTGAATCGGCGGGAGGATTTGCCCCAACCATCGGGATTATTGGCGCGGTGCTGGGCCTGATTCAGGTAATGCAACACCTGGATGACATCAGCGAAGTGGGCCGCGGCATTGCGGTCGCGTTCGTGGCCACGATTTACGGTGTGGGCTCCGCCAACCTCTTTCTTCTGCCGGCTTCGGGAAAAATCAAAATTCGCATCCGCCAGGAGCAGGTTCGCCGCGAGATGATGCTCGAAGGCGTCATTTCCATCCTCGAAGGCATGAATCCCCGCATGCTGGAAACCAAGTTGCAAAGTTTCTTCGCTGAAGCCAATCAGGAAGCCATGAACAAAAAGGCCGCATGAGACGCCGGCGCAAAAAAGAGGAATCACGCGTTTCTCATGAACGCTGGCTCATTAGCTACGCCGACTTCATCACGTTGCTCTTTGCATTCTTCGTGGTGCTATACGCATCTTCCCAGGTGGACAAGCGCCGCGTCGGCCGCCTCTCCATGGCCATCCAAGTGGCTTTCCAGGAATTGGGCGTATTTGACACTTCAAACACGCACATCCCTCTCAGCGATATGGAGGCCATTCCATTCTCAACCGTCCAGGCCGTCGAAAACGTCGAACGCACCGCCGATTTGGCCCACGTTGTTCAACCAATGAAAGGGATCCTCGCTCCGACCTCCTCTCCAACACCACTGAAGGACATCCAGGCCGAGCTTGAAAAAGCGTTGGCCCCGGAAATCAAACGTCATGTGGTGGACATTAAGGCCAAGAAAGAAGGCCTCGTCGTCAGCCTGCGCGAGATGGGCTTCTACGAGAGCGGCTCTTCCACTATGCGCACCTCTTCCGTCGAAGCCGTCGATCGCCTGGCCAAAGTGATCATTCCCCGTTCGGAAAACCTTCGCATCGAAGGCCACACCGACAACATCCCCATCCACAATTCTCATTTCCCGTCCAATTGGGAACTTTCCACCGCGCGCTCCACCGAGCTTGTCCGCATGTTCATCGTCCGCTACCGTATGGAGCCCAATCGCCTATCCGCCGCGGGGTTCGCCGAATTCCATCCCGTGGACGACAATGACACCCTGGAAGGCCGCGCCCGAAACCGCCGCATCGACGTCGTCATCCTGAATCCCGCCCTCCAGGAAAAATCGCCCTTCGCCAACCCGCCTTCCGTCCCGGCCGCCGTGCAGTCGCCGCAGGATACTCCCGTCAATCCCTCCGCGGCTCCCGCTTCCTCTGCCCCGGTAAGGCAGTAATCAATTCGAACTCTTTGCCACTGCGTTAGTTGACAGTTCTGTTAGTCTGACGCAGACTTGCTGTACCCCTTCCAGAAATTTGTCCTGAGTGAGCGACTATGCGCATCCTTGTCGCTGAAGCCGATCCGTCATTGGCTGAATTCCTTCAGACCCGGCTGCAGCAGGAACATTTTGCCGTACAACTCGCCTCCACAGGAGATCAGATCTCCAAATTTGGCGACAAGAGCGCCTTCGATCTGATCCTCCTCGATCTGAATCTCCCCGGCGTGCCGGGCGCCGATTACCTGCGCCAATTGCAGAGTCGTTGGCCCGAAGCCCCGGTCGTGCTGCTTTCCCCAGCCAGTTCGGTGGAAGAGCGTGTCAAGGGTCTCGATGCCGGCGCTGATGACGTCATCGTGAAGCCTTTCGCTTGGTCGGAGCTTTCCGCCCGCATCCGCGCCGTTCTGCGCCGCCGCAATCGCCCTGCCCGCGAAGTCTTTCAGTTCGAAGATCTGGAAGTGAACCGCGTCTCGCATCAGGTCCGCCGCGCCGGCCGCGCCGTCGAACTCAGCCCTAAAGAATACGCACTCCTCGAATTCCTCCTGCGTAATCCCGGCCATCCCGTCACCCGCGCCGCCATCATCGAAGAGGTCTGGCGCATCCACGGCGATTCCATCACCAACGTCGTCGACGTCTACATCAACTACCTCCGCCGCAAAATCGATACCGGCGCTGACCACCCCCTCATCCGCACCATCCGCGGCGTAGGCTACCAAATCGGCGGCAATCACCACCCCGGATAATCCCCCTCCGATGTAGCGGCCGCCTTCCGAGGCGGGCGCCTTTTCTGTCCTCGCCTTCGGTAACCCATTTCTGAACGCTTGTCACTCCGCTCGACCTCACTAGCGGCCACTTTCAAGCTTGCCGCGACACAGGAATGGGTGGCCACGCCTTCTTTCCTCTCGATTCGAAAAGTCCAAATCCCCAAACAAAAAAGGCGCCCGGAATTTCTCCGGGCGCCTCGGAAAAGGGAACTAAGGTTCGGTTCTACCGCATGCCAGAGCCGTTGCTCGAACTTGCGGCCTTGGCATTCGGGTCCAGGTTCAGGATTCCTTCGGTCGCGGAAACCGCCACAACCGATCCATCGCGGCGCGTACCCACCACAGGGAAGTAACCCTGCGACAGTTGATCCTCCATGTGCTGCCAGGTCTTGCCGCCGTCAAACGAGGCAATCAACCCGCGCTTCTGAAGTGAAACCACCAGGGCATTCCCCGAACCGGCAATCGATTGGAACGACAGGTCGCGTACTTCCTGGCGGTTCCAGTTGCGGCCGGCATCGTGCGATGAATAGAGCCCCATGTTGGTCGTGATGAAAAGGGTGGAGTCGTCCAGGCGACGCACCTTCAGGTTGCCTGCGGAAGCGAACGCAAGTTCCTTCGCATCCCAGCTTTCACCTTTGTTTGCGGAGTAAACGATGTTCCGCTCCGCGATTGCCCACACTTGATTGCCGTCCGTCGAAACTTCCACGGACTGCGCGGCCTTCCGGACCAGCGGATCCTTGCTGGCGGATTTCCACGTTGCGCCGTGATCCCTCGAGGAAAGCACGCCACCCGCGGTCGCCGCAAACCACGTGTCGTTGCCGAACGCCATGTCGTTCACAAGGAACGCGGCAAGCTGCGGCGTCGAACTGCGCGTCACCGGAGCTTTGCTCTTCGAATTCGCGCCCTTCTTGCTCTTGCTGGAGGCAGTCGCGGCGGCCGCGGAGTCCGGAACATACAGACCCGTGCGCGACCACTTGTGCGCCCCTTCGTCATACTTCATCCAGCCGCCGGTTGTCAGCGAAGCCCACCAGCCGCTCGGAGTCGCATAAATGTGCCGCGTTTCCGTGCGCTTCAAGCCCGGGCCAAGCGTCGCCCAGCTGTTGCCGCCGTCCTGCGTCGCAAGGAATGCATCGTTGTCAAAGGTCAATTCCACCAGCGCGCGTTCCGGATGTTCCCGGTCCATCGCAACGTCCGCGATGTGTTGGTGATGGAATCCCGTGTTGGCTGCGGAATAGGTGAGTCCGGCGTCGGTGCTGATCTGCACGCCTTCGCGTTCCGTGCCGATAATCAGCTTCCGGGGATTCTTTGGATCGATGATCAGCGCGTTGATGATCCAGTTGCCCGGAGAGACGCGTTTGAAATCCTTATCGTTTTCCGTCTTCCACAAACCGCTGGTGGTTCCGGCATAAAGGGTGTTCACGTTCGAGGGATCCATGCGGATCAGCTGGGTGCGGCGGAACACGCTCGGGATGCCCTGATATTTCACCCACTGCGTTCCACCGTTCGTGCTGTGGTAAATGCCGGAGCAGGCCGTCGCGTGAACGTTGTCCGGATTCGCCGGATCCACGATGATGCTCATCACGTCGGAGTCATCAATCATGCCCTTCACCACCGGGAACCAGTCCTTGCCGCCGTTCGAAGTCTTCCACGGCAAGTGATACGTTCCGGCGTAAATAATGTTGTCGTCCTTTGGGTCGAACGCCACTGAGTCAAAATTCCGCAGGTCGTCATGCTTCTCAGGAGTGATGCGTTCCCAGGTCGCGCCGTCGTCCTTCGAGCGGTACACACCGCTCAGCGAGCCTGCCAGGAAAAGCTTTGGGTTGTTCGGAGACTGCGCCAGCGCGCGAACAGTTTCGTGCGCCAATCCGATGATGTTCCAGCTGCGGCCGCCGTCATCGCTCTTGTACACGCCGCCGCCGCCCGAATAGAGCGACCACGTGCTGGCGTAAAGGTGCTTGGCATTCCGGCGATCCACGATGATGTGGGTAATCACGTCATCCTGGCCTGCGCCGATCCGGCTGATCAGTTGCCAGTGCCCGCCTTCATCATTCGAAGCGAACACGTGCCCGTCTGCCGTGCCCAAAAACAGCTTGCTGATATCGTTCGGATCCGCCGCCAGAGAGATGACCGTACCACCCGGAGGGCCAACCTGCCTCCAGGTTTGCGCTGCGGAAGAAAGCGCAAAAACCGTCGCACACATCCCCAGAGCAAGTAATACTTTCTTCATTTGCATGCCATTCTCCCAGAGCGCTAACGCGCCTACAAGTCACGATTCCCCGCTAGTCTAGGGAAGCGCAAGGTGCGGGGGTGCTGTACAATAGGCCAGATTGGGGACAACGCCCCTTCCGTACTAGTACTGTCTCAGGGTGAGACTCTTCCGTCGGCCCACTGCAACTATTAACTCGGCTCCGGGTTTATACCCCTCAAGAAGCCGCCAAGCGTCTTACCACTGACGGTTCTTAGGTTCGAATACAGATTCGGATCGCAGTCCAGGGGAAATGATCATGCAGCCCAACTTGACCGGCAAACGCCTCATAGTCTTTTTCTTCGCACTGGCCGGTTTACTGTTTCTGGTGAACCCGGTCGTCCGGGCCCAGGCTCAGGAAAACGTCGCCAACGTGAACCCGCAGGACACCGGCGAAATGGTCCCCAGCGCCGACGACTCTCAAAATCCCCCTTCTCGTGTGGCCCGCCTCAGCTATATGGATGGCTCCGTTTCCATGCAGTCGGGAGGCGCGGGCGATTGGGGCTCCGCGGCAAAAAACCGCCCCGTAACCATCGGTGATAAGCTCTGGACCGACAAGGATTCGCGTGTAGAACTTCAGGCTGGGCAAGCCTCGATTCACCTAGGCAGCATGACCGCTCTCTCGTTTCTCAACCTCGATCAAAACGTCATTCAGATGCGCCTGGCCGAAGGCCATGTTAATTTCCGCGTGCGCGAACTCCGCCAGGGCGAAACCTACGAAATTGATACGCCGAATCTGGCATTCACCGTCCGCGAAGCGGGTGCTTTCCGCGTCGACGTAAACGAAAACGGCGACTACACCACGGTCACCGTAATTCGCGGCAAGGGCGAAATCGCCGCGGGCGGACAGACCTATCCCGTAAACGCCGGCGAACGCGGCGACGTCAGCGGCACCGATCAGAACGTGAACTACATTCCGGGTTCCGCTTCGGAACCGGATCCCCTCGATCGCTGGGCGCAGGAGCGCAACATCAAGGAAGACCAGTCTCCGTCAGCGCGCTACGTTAACCGCGACACCGTTGGCTACAGCGACCTCGACGACTATGGCACTTGGAAAGAAGAGCCCGAAGTCGGCAACGTCTGGGTTCCGAACAATGTTGCTCCCGGCTGGGCGCCTTACAGCGATGGCAACTGGGCCTATGTCGCTCCCTGGGGCTGGACATGGGTTGGCTCTGAACCTTGGGGCTTCGCGCCTTATCACTACGGTCGGTGGAACAACTTCGGCTCCTATTGGGGTTGGTGCCCGGGCCCGATCTACGCGCCTCCGTTCTATGGTCCGGCCTACGTCGGATTCCTCGGCGGCGGCTTCGGTTTCGGTGTTGGTTTCGGCTTCGGGTTCGGTGGCGGCTTTGGCTGGTTCCCGCTCGGTTGGGGCGAGCCTTTCCGTCCCTGGTATCACTGCGGTCCGGGCTACTGGAACCACATCAACGTCTACAACACGCACTTCAACCACTTTAACGATTTTCACAACGTGAACAATTTCCGGAATTTCAACTACCGGTACGCTCGCAACAGCAACGCGGTCACCACCGCATCGCACAGCGCATTCGTAAACGGCGAGAGGATCAATCGCAGCAACACTCACCTTTCGGCCGGCTCGTTGCGCAACGCCCGCGTCGCCGGCGGTATCAACGCGTCGCCGAACCGCGCCAGCTTTTTCGGCGCATCGAACACTCACGGTCGCGTAGCCACGCCTTCCAGCAGCGTCCAGAATCGCAGCGTTGTCGCCCGTTCCACTCCGGCTGCGGCCGCTTCGCACATGCCGGTTCGCACCATGAACTCCGGCTCCTTCTCCGCCAACCGCGGCGGCAACAATACGCAGGGATTCAACAATGGTCGGCAATCGCAGTTTTCGTCTAACCGGCCTCCCTCAGCGGGGCAGTCGCAGAACGCTCGTCCCAATGGCTCATTCAACAACAATGGTTCGCGCCCGAACGGTTCGTTCAACAACAACGTGAACGGCTCGCGCCCGACAAGCTCGCTCAACAATAATACTTCCCGGCCTTCGGCTTCTGGCCGCACCTGGAACGCGCAGGGCAACTCGACGGATTCCGGCCACGCCCCACAAGGGTTCGGCAGCTCGAATCGTCCCGCTACCTCGCGCACGACCGGCATGAATTCCAGCAATCGTCCGCCCTGGTCTGGCAACGGCGCATCCAACGCTCCGCGCAACTACTCTTCGCAGCCGGGTGGCAATCGTTCCTATACGCCGCCTGCGTACAACAACAATCGCTCATCGGGAAGTTACAACTCCTCTCCCAACCGCGGTTCCTCTGCGCCGCGCGGCTACAACGCGCCCTCGAACCGCAATTACTCGGCGCCGTCTTACTCCGCTCCACGCAGCGGCGGCTCTGCACCGCGCAGTTACTCCGCGCCCGCGCCTCGCTCCTCTGGGGGCGGCTCTGGCGGCGGATTCCACGGTGGTGGCGGTGGAGGCTCCCACAGCGGAGGCGGAGGCAGCTCTCACAGCAGCGGTGGGGGCGGCTCCCACGGTGGCGGCGGTCGTCACTAATCCAAACATTCTCCAAACTTCACGAAGCCCGCTCCCCTTAACTCGGAGCGGGCTTTTTCTTCTAAGCCCTTCTATCTCTTGCCCTTTTAGGAACCTATCCGCAAACTGCCACAACTCTCAGCCTCCCCACGTGTTAAACATAGTGAAGCAGGAAGTGTAAACTCCAGGTACCGTTCGAATGGAATTTCCCAGTCGCGCCCCAGCGGATTCCTTCCGAACGGGGAGTTCTTCCCGGCCCATCCCAGGTACGGTGCAACACCCAATGCCGAAAAGCGTCAGGAGAGAAGGGAACATGAAGACTCGTGCAAGGAAGTGGTTGTTCCTAGTTCCATTAATTTTCACGTTTGTTTTTGCTGCCACCAAACCCGCAGTTGCCCAAGACGATGACGATCCACCCAGCCGTGTAGCCCGCTTGAGCTACGCCAACGGAGAAGTTTCTTTCAGCCCCGCCGGAACCGATGACTGGGTCGGCGCCACCGTGAACCGCCCCATGACGACGGGCGACAAACTCTGGACCGATCAAGGCGCGCGCGCCGAACTCCATGTGGGTTCCGCCGTGATCCGTCTCTCCGGCCAGACCGGTTTTTCCTTCCTCAATCTCGATGACCGCATGATGCAGATCCGCGTCACCGAAGGCAGCATCAATCTGCACGTGCTTCGCATCGATGATCAGGAATCCATTGAAGTCGATACGCCCAATCTCGCCTTTTCCGTCCTGCGACCCGGCCGCTATCGCATCAACGTGAATGAAGCCGGCGACACCACGATAATCAACGTTCCCGAGGGCACCGGTGAAGTCACCGGCGGCGGCTCAGCCTACACGCTCCATCCGGGCGATCAAGGCATCTTCACCGGCATAGATTCGTTGAACGCCGACCTCGAAAGTGCCAATGGCGACGACGATTTCGATCGCTGGTGCAGCCAGCGCGACTACCGCGAAGAACACGCCGTGGCGCGCCGCTACGTTTCCGATGACGTGATCGGTTACGAAGACCTCGACGACAACGGCGGCTGGCGCCAGGTCCCTGAATACGGCACAGTATGGTTCCCGCACGTTACGGTTGTTGACTGGGCGCCTTATCGCTACGGCCACTGGGCTTGGATTTCGCCCTGGGGCTGGACGTGGGTGGATGATGCGGCTTGGGGCTTCGCTCCCTTCCACTACGGCCGCTGGGTGAATGTTCGCGGCGCTTGGGGCTGGGTCCCGTGCCCGCCGCGCGTCGTTGCCGTTGCCTATGTGCGTCCGGTATATGCGCCCGCGCTTGTAGCGTGGGTTGGCGGCCCGCACTTTGCGGTTGGTATCGGTGTCGGCGGAGGAGTCGGCGCGAACGTCGGCTGGTTCCCGTTGGGACCGCGCGAAGTCTACGTGCCGTCCTATCACGTCAGCCGCAACTACATTAACAACGTCAACGTTTCGAACACCACCGTGAATCAAACGGTCGTCAACAACTACTACAACACCACTGTGATCAACAAAAACGTCACCAACGTAACCTATGTCAACCAGCGCGTGGCCGGCGGCGTTACCGCTACTTCCGGGCAAAACTTCAGTTCCGCTCGTCCAGTTGGACGCAACATGGTTCACGTCGACCAACGGGAAATGGCCACCGCCCAGGTTGCCGTCAGTGCTCCCTCGGTTGTACCACCGAAGCAGGCCGTGCTAGGTGGCGGTGTGGCAACGCGCTATCAGCCGCCCGCTGCAGTTCAGGCGCGCGCGGTTGTCGCCAAGACGCCTCCTCCGCCCGCTCCTTTGCCGTTCGCGCAGCGTCAGGAAGCCATCAAGGCCAATCAGGGGCAGCCGATTTCGATCGCGCAGGCCCGCCAGATGCAGGCTCAGCAGCCGCACAATAACGTGATGCCCGTCCGCATCGCGCCGCCGGCCAAAGTGGTGACGAATCCCCCGCAGGGAAATATGCAACAGGGCAACGTTCAGCCAGGCAATGCCCAGCAGGGCAACCGCGGGATGCAGCCGAACAACAATCGCCCGCCAGCCGCGAACGTCAATCCCAACGTGAACGCACCGGCGAATAACAACCGGCCCGCGAACGCAAACGTGAACCCCAACGCAAACACCAACCCGAATGCCAACGCGCCGGTAAACAACAACACCAACGCCAACGTGAACGCGCCGGCAAATAACAACCGTCCGGCCAACGCCAACGTGAATCCAAACGCGAACCTGAACCCGAACGCCAATGTAAACTCCAACGCCAATCCGAACGCAAACAACAGCCGTCCGCCTTCTGCCCGGCCGACTCCCACCGTCGACCCGCGCCTGGAGCAAAAGCACCAGGAGCAGATCCAACAACTTCAGCAGAAGCAGGATCAGGAATACCAGAAGGTCCAGCAGAAACAGTATCAGCAGCAACAGCAGCAGCAACAGAAAATCCAGCAGCAGAATGCAGATGCTGCCAAGCAGCAACAACTCCAGCAGAAGGACCAGCAACTACAACAGAAACAGCAACAGCAACTCCAGCAAGTTGAACAAAAACACGACCAACAGCAACAACAGTTGCAGCGGAAACAAGAGGTGGAGCATGCGCGTCCGGCGCCTCCTCCTCCCTCCAACAACAAACCGCCCAAGAATGACCAGAAGGACAAGGACAAGGACAAACCGCCACACAACTAATGTTCGTGGTTGCTCGCGGACTCAGTTGGCAAAGAGCGCTCTCCTCGGGGAGCGCTCTTTGTTTTTACCTTCATTTTTTACTCGCGAACTCGCCGTCGTCTTTCGACCCACGATACGCCTGTGTGTTATCTTGAATCGAAAGCACCATGGCCATCTCTTCTCTTGATCCCGTAACCTTTCGCAGAGTCGCGGGCACCTTCGTCACCGGCGTCACCGTGATTACCGTCGAACGCGATCCCGGCGTAGTCCACGGCATGACTGCCAATTCCTTCACCTCGGTTTCGCTCGATCCCCTTCTCGTTCTCGTCTGCGTCTCTCATGACGCCAGGCTGCTCTCTTTCCTCAAAGCACAGCGCCGCTTCGGCGTCGCCATTCTTCGTGCAGGACAGCAATCCCTCTCCGAGCATTTCGCCAAATGTGACCAGTCGCCCGAAGAAGATGCGCGCCTCGGCATTCCCTATAAGTGGACCTCCAGCGGCATTCCTCTTCTAGACGGCACTCTCGCCGAACTCGCCTGCAACGTAGTCGCCGAACACCCCGCCGGCGATCACACCATCTTCCTAGGCGAAGTAGAAAGCATGGAATGCCACGACGGCGACCCTCTGCTATTCCACCGCGGCCAATACTGCCGCCTCGCTCCCTAATCATGTGGGAATTGCCGGTGACCAGATTTCAAACGCGACTTAGAAAGTAACAACGCCCCCCATATCCAGGTACCATGTCAGCAGAGACCACTGGAATCCCCGCCCCCCTCAAGGGAGATTATTTCGCGAGCCTCGCGCACGTCAGTCGCTAATTCTGTCGTAATATCCACCGATCGTCGCTTGAAAATCATAGAAACGGATTTTGTCATTTTCAAACGAAACGATAACAGCTTTGCTCAAGTCGAATTCTTTGGGCAGATTTTGAGACGTCCATACCTTGCCCATATAGACAAAAACGACTTCGCCCTTGGTTACCATGTTGCCTTTCCACCTCTCCTCTGTTTCCTCCGTCGGCTTCACGATTAGTTCATTGCTGTCACTCTTAGAGGACTTCACGATAATGTAGAGGCCCGTGTTTACAATGCCCACTCCCCCTTTTGAGAGGCACCGGTTCGTGGCAAACATCATCCTCTCCTGTGGATGAGCACGCATCTCGGTTCCCTGACCGATTACTTGTGCGCTAACCAGGATGGCCGCAATCAGTAAGACCGCACTGTAGGAAACGACTCTCATGTTTGTCCTCCCTTAGTTTTGCGGCGCGGCGTGCCCCACCAGTGTTTAGTACCTGGCCCTGGGGTAAAAGTTTCTTCTTATTCAACCACAGCGGTGCGCACGCATTCCGGCTGTCTCAGAATAACAATTTTGTGGTGGTCTGAATTGCGGAGGCTGTTTATGCGAGGTCGCCGAGCTATCGCTCGGAACTTCCGCTCGGCCGTGCCGGCTCAGCGGAATCGCCCAATTCCTTCCGGTGACTTTTCACTTCACGCAGCGCGTAAATCGCTTTGTTCTGCGATTCATAATAAGTGCGCGAACTGATCTCTCCCAACAGACCCATCGAAACAAACTGGATTCCACTGACGAACAGCGCGATCGAAAGCAACAGCAACGGCCCATGCTCCGTCATGATGTTCTGGTGATAGAAAATCTTGTCGCCCACCAGCCACAATCCCAGCAAAAATCCACTGCCCGTACCCGCCAGCCCCAGCATGCCAAAAAATTGCAGCGGGCGCGTCGAATAATCCAGCAGGAACTTCACCATGATCAGGTCGAAGAACACCCGAATCGTCCGTCCGATTCCGTAATTTGACTTCCCGCTCTTGCGATCCGGATTCGAGATCGGCACTTCGGCAATCCGCGCGCCCGTCGAACTCGCCAGCGCTGGAATGAACCGGTGCAACTCGCCGTACAGCTGAATCTCCTGCAGAATCTCTCGCCGGTACGCCTTAAAAGTCGTCCCGAAATCATGCAGATCAATCCCGGAAAGTTTGGCCATCAGCCAATTCGCAATCCGGCTCGGCACTCGCCGCATCAGCCAATGGTCTCTCCGCTGGTAGCGCCATCCGCTCACCAGGTCATAACCCTCTTCGATTTTTTCCAGGAACCGCGGAATTTCTTCCGGGTCATGCTGCAGGTCGCCGTCCATCGAGATGACGACATCCCCGCGCGCAAAATCAAATCCCGCCTTCAAAGCGGCTGTCTGCCCGAAATTTCGCCGCAGCCGCACAACATTCACCCTGCGATCGTGCTCGTAAATCTCGGTCAAAACTTTGTACGTGTTGTCTTTGCTGCCGTCATCCACAAACACCATTTCATACGGCTCACCAATCGCGTCCATCACTTCCGTCAGCTTCATGTACAGAGTCGGGATATTCTCCTGCTCGTTGAAGAACGGAATGACAAGGGAATAGTGGATGGGAGAATCACTTCTCATACGGACTTCTCAATGCCTCTTTCTGCAAGCCAGAGTTGCAGTCCTGCTCGTCCCCATGTTTCGGAATATACTCTGGCCGCAGCTACGCTGCTTGGGCCAGGAATCCATAGTTTATCAGGCGAATCCCCCGTGTAGCCACAATTTTTCTGACCGACGTGTCCGTCAAAATCTCCAGTTCCGTCTGCCGCGAACCCTGCAGCCGGGTGCGCGTTCTCCGCAAATCCTCATCTACGTATCCCGGATGGCACATCAATTCCGTGGTTCCGTCCGGCAGAGTTTCCAGCAGGCGCTCCACCCCTTCGCGCGTCAGCACTCCCGTCTGCGCGATCCCGCAGAAATAATCCGTCGCAGAGATCCCCGCGCGTTGCGCCATTTCGCGCGCGTCCCGCGCCAGCATCTTCAACCCCCTCGCCTGTATCCCTTGCTTCAGGAGTACGCTGGTTTTCAGCTCACCTGCGGAGGAAAGCACAGCTCGCAGCCGCGACTCTTCGTGCGCAATGCGAATTGCGCCGATCCCGTGCTTGCGCGCCAGCCGCAGCGCCACTGGAAATAATCCGGGCAGCATGTGCACATGTTTGTGCCCATCCAGATGCGTCGGCGCAATCCCCGCCCCTTTGATCTTCGCGATCTGCGCGTCCCATTCCAACTCCACCTCGTCCAGGGGAAGACTCCGCGCGGCAATCCGCAACAGCAGGCTCTCCGGCCCGCCCTCGAGTTCGCCAGCCTTGTTCAACAGTCCCGCCACGCGAGAGGCAGCCGCCGTCGGCGGCCCGTCGCTCAAATTCAGGTGCACGCCTACGCCAAGCTCCGGCTGATTGCGATGCACCGCCACGCCAGACTCGAACGCGCGCCCGTTCGCCAGCAGGGAAGTGCTCGTCACCAATCCGCGCCGGTGTGCGTCCGCAATACCCCGGTTGATCCCCTCGGTCCAGCCCAGGTCGTCGGCATTCACTATCAGATTCTTCAACTTACGCCCACCCCTGTCCTTTAGGACAGCTACTCTTTCGTATTACACGCCTTATTCGTACCATTGACCCTTCTTCCCTCCAACTCTAGCATGGCCATCAAGAGGAAATATGACGGTCAAACTCCGCGAACTTAAAGAAGAAGGTGTGCGGTACGGCGAAAAGCGCCGTGGCCGCCGCATGAATTCCCGCGTACCCATTCGCCTCGAGTGGGATGGCGAAGCCGCCTCAAAGCGCAAGACCGTCGAGGCCATCACGCGTACGGTAAATCCCTATGGCTGCCTCGTGTTTCTCACCGAGACGCTCGAACTCGATCAGCGTCTGGCCCTCACAAATTTGGCCACGCAAACCAGCAACGCCGCCGTGGTCGTCTGGAAAGGGAATCAGCAACCCGAAGGCTGGGAATACGGCATCGAGTTGGTAGCACCCGACATGGAATTCTGGGGAATTGAACTGTGACGCCGCCGCAGAAATTGAACGCCGCACCGCCCGTCGCTCCCGCTCACAACGTAAAACGCGGCGCAGCCGTGGCCCGTCCGCAGACCGCCGAAGAGCGCCGCCGCGCGCAACGCGTCCTACTCAAGATGCCCGTAATCATTCACATTCCAGGGAAAACGCATCCGCTGCACGGCTTCACGCACACCGTCAGCGCCAGCGGAGCCATGATCGTTCTGCCCGAAGGCATTCCAATGGGCACAAAATTATCGGTGGAAAATCCGAAAACTCAGAAAAAAGTGGAAGCGCACGTAGTGCGCCCCCCGCAACTGAACGCCGACGGCTCCCTCGTCCCCGTCGAGTTCACGACGCCTTCCCCACAATTCTGGAACATCTTCTTCCCGCCTAACGCCCAGAACTAAACGCGGGCAATTTCCTGCGCGAATTTGATCGACCTCACTTACGGCCAGAAACTCTTTCGTCGGACTGATGGCGCCAACTCTTGGGATCTATGATCGCATACCAACTTTTCTTTTCGGAGTCGTAGTGCACCGTGCCTTCAAAAAGGAGGTCATCACGGTTTCCCTCGCCGTCACCATCTTGGTCGTAAAAATCCACGACCATACCTTCCCGTAGCTCCAGCCCTTCTTTGGCAATGTCGCGGAGGGTGCCTGTCTGCTTTAGATAGTTACGGCCCGTTGGGTTGTAAGGGTAAAGAAGAATCCTTTCACGCAATGCTGGCCCCCGTGTCCTAATTGATGGTCAACGTAATCGGAGCAACCGGCGGCGTCGCAGTCGGACTCGTGGTGATAGATATGGTTGTTGTTCCAGTTACCGTAACATTCAGGATTCCGCTCGAGGACGGGAGTGTCCCCGCATCCCCCTGGTAATGCGCACTGATGGAATGGGTCCCCACCAGCAGCGCCGACGTCTGGAGCGAAGCCGTTCCTCCATTCACTCCCGCAGTGGCCAGAACGGTTCCGCCTTCGAGCAATTGCACCTGTCCGGTTGGAGATCCGCCGCTGACCGTCACGCTGAAGTTGAACGCATTGCCCGACGTGACCTTTCCATTGGTCACCGTCTCCCGCGTGACTGTTGCTACCGGGCCTCCGCCTCCCCCCCCCCCCCCCCCCCCCCCCCCTCCACCGCAGCCCATTGCAAACGTCAACAGGCAGACCAGGCTCAATCCCAGCACGCTCCAATGTTTGTTTCTTCCCGGCAGGAATAGCAGCAGAATCGCTCCCACTCCAACGAACGCGCTCAGCCCCCACCAGCCTTTTCCGCCGCGCCCAGAAAGCAGGCCGGCCGCCTGGATTTCGCGTTTCTCAGGCACCATCGACGCCGTCAAAGTCCCCGATGTCGCCAAGACGCTCATTGTCAATTGTCCTGTCGCGCTGGTGCTCCCGTTCGGCACCATAATCGTCAAAGGAGAATTCGTGCAGGTCACTCCCTGTGGCAGAGGTGATGAACAACTCACTGTCACCGGCCCCGAAAATCCCCCGCTCGCCGTAACCGTCACCGTCGAACTCTGGCTTCCGCCGCTCGAAGAATTTAAGGTCACTGGGCTTTCCGTCACCACAATGCTAGGCACAATCGGCGCTGTCACCGTAAAGTTGAACGGCTGCGAAGTGCCCGCCGGCGGCTGGTCGACGACGTAAATGGGATAAGTGCCGGGGGGCAGGGATTGCGCCGGAGCTATGATAGTAGTTAACTGTGTCGCCCCGTTCACCGTGCCGGGGAAAAAGCCGGAATTGAAAATTACGTTGGCGCCCTGCTGAAAACCTGTACCCGTCACGGTTATCGCCGTTTGGCTTCCTGCCGGAGCGCTGGATGGACTGACGGACGTGATTGTTGGAACTACGGTCGGCTGAGTAATCGTAAACGACATCGGACTGGAGGGTCCCCCGCCCGGCGAAGGGTTGGAGACCGTCACCTGCACCGTGCCGGCTGTTGCAATATCGGCAGTGGAGATGGTCGTAAATGCATTTTGATTGCTGTTCACGGACGTAGTCTTCGCCACATTATTAAAATTAATCATAGCCGCTGGCGCGAAATTCGATCCACTAACAAAGAGCTGAAATGGAAGGGATCCGGCCACTACGGTCGTGGGGAAGACCTGAGTCAGCGTCGGAACCGGGTACGTCCCAACATTGACCGTGAAATTCAAAGTATTCGACGCCCCAAACGATGGCTGCGGGTTCACCGCGGACACCAGAAAGGTGCCCGGAAGGACTATCTCAGCAGCTGGAATGCTTGCACTAAGTTGCGTCGAACTTACGAAGGTCGCCGGTATAGAATTACCGAAGAAGGTCTTCGAGTCCACGAACTGCAGGCCCACTCCGTTTACGAAGTTGGTGCCGGTGACGTTGACCGAGACTGCTGAATCACCTGAATTTGCGCTGTTCGGTGTCATCGATGTCAGGGTCGGCGTAGGGTTGACTCCGCCGTTGTACAAAAAAGCCAGATGTGCATGCCCGCCCAGTGCCACAGGATTCGGGTCCGGCGGTCCAAACGAACTTACCAGCATGTAATACGTCGTTCCCGCTGTTAGCGGCACGTTCGACAACTGCGACTGGATGTTCACACCCGGGACAATGTCGTCGTTGCACGCCACGCTCGTCAGGTTGCCCTGGCTGCCTGTCCAGATCGAGAGAGCGGTGTCGTAACTGCTCTCCGTCGTGTCCAACGACAGGTTTGCCGAGAATGTCGGCGTGAATTTATACCAGATCGTGTTGTACGTCCCATTCGGATGTCCGCCGGTGTTCCCCTGTGCAGCCGTGAACTGGCTTAGGCAAACCGGCGTAGGGTCGCCCGCTTCTGTCGTTGCGCTCGAACTATCCTTGTCATCCACGAATGTAAACGCGTTGACGTTTATTGCATTCGCAAAATTGTCATTTATCGGGGGCGCGGCGGCCACTTTGAACGTTACCGCTTTCGACTGCCCCCCTCCCGGCGGCACGCCAAAAACAGATACATCGTTTGTGCTTCCATAGGGACCCAGCAATCTCGCCGGCAACATCGCCGCGATACTCGTCGAACTATTCACCGTCGCGCTGACCCCCGCCGCCACTCCGTTCCAAAATACCTTGCTCCCCGTCGCGAAATTTGTTCCCGTCAATGTGACAGGAATATTGTTCACCGGGTTCGCCTGTACCGGCGTGCTGCTCGGCGCGATGCTCGTCAGCGTCGGCGCGCCTCCTGTCACCACGAATTTCAATCCGTTGCTTGTCGCGTTGCTCGGATTCTTCACCGTTATCAGCGGCGTTCCGATTGTCAGCAAAGTGCTCGGCACCGTTCCGGACAACGTCGTGTCGGAGGCCGTTCCAGTTCCCACGAGCGCGGTCCCCCCGAACAAAATGGTCCCGCCGGTCAGCCCGCTTCCTGTGACCGTCAGCGTCAGCGAACTTCCACCCGCATCCGAAGTCGTAGGTGAAAGTGAAGCGATATGCGGCCCTGCCCCGAACGAAAAATTGCTCAGCACGATATCCCACACACCGCGTCCGTGCGTCGCCGCCCTCAGCGTCCGCGAAGCTTCGTGCAATTTCAGTGACAGCACAGCCACCCGCGGCAGGCCAGCGCCCATCGTGCTCCATGTCCACGTTGCGCACGGTGTCCCCGTGCAAGTTCCGACAAACACTCCCAGGTCCGTCGCCGCATAAATTGTCCCCGGTACGTCTGGGTCCACCACCACGTCATTCACCGGAATATTCGGCAAATCCGTCGTCGCCCGTGTCATGCAGTTCGCGACCGAGCAACTCACGTCAGCCCAGGTCGCGCCGCCATCGGTTGTCTTCAAGATCTGCCCCACGGGATCGTCCACGCCCAAACTCGAATTCACAAAAGAAAAGCCGGAGAAGCCGACATACGCCGTCGTTCCCGCCGGCACACTCGGATCGATCGCAATCGCTGTGATCGTGCGGCCCGGAAGGAAAATTTGCCCGATTTGGCTAAAATTCGCACTTCCGGGAGCCACGTTCGTCGCCACGAACAGGGCTCCATTCTGCGCCCCTGCATACACCACAGCGGAGTTTCCCGGCGCCACAGCGATAGCCGTCAGATAGGCTTCGGAGTTGCCGAAGACCAAATCTCCAGAAATGGCTGTCCAGGTGTTCCCCGCATCCACCGACTGATAAACTTTTGAACTGCCCGCGTACAACGTATTTGCCGTATTTGGGTCCACAACGAGAGGTGGTACAAAGCTCGAATTGTCGGCAGGATTGATCCCTGTCATCGAGAGGTTGTAGGTATTTGGCGTACCGTTCTGAAACGAAGCGAAAAGATTTAGGCCGTTGCAGGCGATATACACCGTGCTCGGCACCATCGCATCAATCGCTGTCCCGGTGCCGTCCCCGCAAATATTCAGATTTGCCCAGCTTGCTGTCCCGCTGTAGGTTTGCGTGCCATTGTCCTGTGTTCCTCCTAGCGCGATCGATGCCGCCGACGGATGAATCGAAATCGCCGGATAAAATTGTGAAAGCGTCAGCGCCGATCCGTTCAGGTTCGTCCACGTCACGTTGGTCGCTTCCGCGTCGTCCGTCCTCCAAATCCCTCCGTCATTGCCCAGGTACGCCCTCACCTTCCCCGTCGACAATTTCACAAACGCAATTGCGTGCGAGTCCACGTGCGGAACCCCGGCATTCGGCGGCGCCACATTCGGAATCACTGAACTCCAGTTCGTGCCGCCGCTCTTTGTCCGAACCACCCAGAACGGCGCACCCCCGTTCGTCACCGCACCTCCAGCGAAAAAAACGATCTGCTTGTTGTTCGGATCCACCTTCACCACGTTGTCGTACCAACATTGCTGTTGGCACACGTCCGGCGCTTGGGTATTGCTCCAGGTGGTGCCCCCGTCCGTGGTCGCAAATACTCCCAGATTTGTGTTCGATCCGTTCGTTGCGTCCGCTATCGACGCATACACCGTATTTGCGTCGCTGGGCGCGATTCCTAGATCGATTCTTCCCATGGTCGACTGCAGCGGCAGCGCCGTGCTCAGCATTCTCGAAAAATGTATCGTCGAACAAGTCGATCCAATCGACGTCGCCTTGTAAATTCCATTCCCGTTCGGCGCTCCGGTGGAACTTCCAAACGGATTCCCCAGCGCAGCGTACGCAACGCTGGACGACGCGAATCCTACGAACGTAGACATTTCGTCGGGCAGAATGTTGGTCCACGTCGCGCCGCTGTTGTCGGAGCAATACACTCCCTCCGTCGTTCCTTCCGCGAACTGCGTCTGTGCCGCCACCAGAACCATATTCGGGTGCGCTGGATTCACTGACACGTAGCTGATCCGCGTGCCACCCAACGTGAAATACCCGAACGGAGTCAAATCGTCATACGGCCCAATGAACGGGCAGCTCGAACTGGGCACCGTGCAGGTCTGCTTCCACGTTTGCCCGTGGTCGCTCGATATCAGAACTCCAGCACCGTAATAAATGTCAAAAGCAATCGAGGCCTGTTCGCCAGTCCCCGCATACACCGTCGAAGGCTGCGACGCTGCGAAAGCAATCGAACCCATCGCCAGCGACGCATTCTGATCTCCCTGCGCCGTCCATGTCTGCCCTCCATCGGTCGTACGCCAGATTCCTCCTTGCGCTCCTCCAATCAGGACGGTATTGCCCGTACTGTCGCTTGGATCCACGGCAATCGTCGTAATTCGCCCCGTGACTGGACCGAAGATGCTCCCCAATGTGGGTGTCGGCCCAATCGGCGTCCAGCTTGTCGTCGAAGTCCCAGACTCTGGCATCACCTCGGCATACGTGCCGTCCACACGCTGCTTCAGTTTTCCTTCCGCCACCATCATTCGCTGCAGGTGTTCGAACGCTTTCAGTCGCGCCCCGGCCGGCAGCCGGCCGTTCACGCTGCTGCGCTGTTTGTAAAACCATTCCGCCCGCTTATCAATTTCATCCGGGCCTTCCCCATCCGGTCCTTTTCCTGTTTCTTTCCCCTCTTCCACGTTGCTCGCTGGGGCTGCTTCGGTTTTCTTCACCACGCGCGTAGGGGCCGCGTTCTGAGCGGACTTTGAACTTGGCAAAGGCGTTCCCTGTCCGGCCAAATTCGTGGCAAGACCCAATTCCAAACTAAAAATGAACAGAAAAATGACGAGAAGAGGCTTCCGAAGACTGCTGGGTTGTGTGTACATGGCCTGTCCGGATGTCCGGGGTCTTGTTCCACCCAAGCCCGACCCCGAAGTTGCCAGAGAGTATCACTTCCCAACTTCAGTGTCTATGCGGTGACGTTCCACGCGGGTTACATATCACACGTTCGATTCCGCCACCGCCCCGCGGTCAAACTCGGTCCGCGCCAAGGGGTGCACATTTCCGTTCAGAGTAATCCGCCGCGCGTCGTCCACGGTCTCCAAGACGCGCGGGCGCACCTGCCCCATCGCCGCTGGAACGTGGATTTGACACAGGAATGCGCCGGAAACGAGCAAACCGCCCAAGGCCACACGATGAAGGTTCATGCCCACTCGCAGGTAATCAGATTTTCGTTATTTGAATGTACCTTTGGGTTCGACGGCGGGACCCGGCCGGCTCTCTCCCAAAGCGTGCGGATAATAGCACCCCGTACAATGCGTGTCTATGGGGTGACGTCTACGCATTTATACCTAAGCAATCAGCCTCAGCACAAAACAAAAGGCGCCCCGCCTGCGCAGAGCGCCTCCTTCAGTTTGGGTTGTGCTTATTGAACGGTGATGTTTGTCGTCCCGGACGAAGCCCCGTAGTTGGTATCTCCCACATAGCTCGCCTTGATCGTCACATTGTGCCCGCCACCTCCGCCGCCACCGCCGCATCCGGCAATGCCAACCGCAAGAAGCGCAAACGCCACGAATCCTGCGTACGCGTACGTCCGCCGCCGCTTTTCCGGCATCCAACGCCAGCCGAATGCAAAGAGCACAATGCTCAGCAAGGCAAATAGTGTTGGAAGCAATGGTAACGTTGGTCGCGGTTCACCGCCGGGCGGCGGAAACAGCGAGGTGATTGCCACGTTCGGCAATATAGCCTGGCAAGATGCGCCGCCATTTATGTTTGCCCCCGACGGCGTGCAAGTGACCGGTGCGCCGAGATTGGTGGTCCCGCTCTGGAATTGAACGGTGCCCGTGGGACCCTGACTGGAGTTGCTATTTGATCCCACCACTGCGGTCAGCGTCACGGTGTTGTTTGGGGGAGTCACGACTCCCGCGGTGCTGGCTACTAGGGTAGCCGTCGCTGCCGGGGTCACGATCACACTTAGAGTGTTGCTGGTGCTGTTTTGGTAGTTCGTGTCGCCGCTGGTAAACGTCGCGACAATCGAGTGGCTGCCGCCAGGCAGTTGAATAAATCCGTCTTCCACAAATCCTTGGTTGCTAACCTTGGAGGTGTTCGAGACATTGAAGACTGGTCCCGCTGGAAAATCATTCAGCGGATTCGTGCCGTCTTTCAGGCTGAGCGTGCCCTTCGGGCAGGGAATGGAGGGAACGATTGTGCCGGAATAAACAAAACCGCAAGTGTTGCTGCTGCCCGACTTGGTGATGGAAATGTTCAGAGCATAAGGTGAACCGTAGGGAACTGATTGCGATGACGTGCTCGGCGAAGATGGTGTCCCGTTGCTGCTGAAGGTCACGAAACCAACCTTCGTTGCGCTAGCGAAATTCGCGCCAGCTACAGTCCCCGCCAATGCCACCGCTGCAGAGGTACTCAGTCCGTGCGTTGAGTCTCCGCCATATGCAGCCGACACAAACGCGGTGCCGGGAGGGAGAAGATTCGTTGTCACGCTCTTTGTCCCACCGGAAAGCGTAAATGGGCCGAACGAAGCAAGCACAGTTGTCTGGTCGCTTGCCAACGCATTTAGCGAAACGTCTCCCGTGGCGCCTACAGGCGTAACGGTTACTGTCGCGCTGAAGTTCGTTCCCGAAGGAGTTCCACCCGTCGGACTGGTTAGCGTGGTCGTTGTTCCAGTTCTAAGAAAGGTGCTCCATTTAGCTAGCAGGTTGGTCACGTTGACCGACCCAAGCCCTGTCGCCAAGTCGTACTGCGCTCCGGCTCCATAGGCAACACTCCCGTTCGCGACAGTCACACCAAATGTGGAACCGGCACCCTGGCACCATGACGTCGTGCCATCCACATTGCTTGTGCTGCCTTTCACGCACGCCACGCCGATATTCCCCTTGGTGACGTCGTTGAATATGCATGCGGCATTCGGAGTGGCAGGCAGGGAAGCGTTGCACAAATTTCCCGTGTAATTGGTGTCATGCGCGGCCAGAAAGTACAAACCATAATTCAAGTTGCCCTGTCGTTGGCCGCCCATAGCCTGATTCAGCAGCGCAACGATCGCTCCAAACGGCGGAGTCGCCGCGGATGTTCCACCCACCAGGCTGAAATCTGAAAAGGGGCTGCTCAAATTGCACGACGCTCCATTCAGATTTACGTCGGCTTCACAAACAATCACCGCCACCCCATTCTGCCCGTTGCTGGCGAAGAGCGAAACGTCTGGAATCGTCCGCACCGTCGGGAACTGAGTGGTATGAAATCCGGCCTGATAGGGAGGAATCGGATAGCCCTTGTTGCAGTTGCTGCCACTGAAAATAGCGCAATTGCTGGGGCCCCCGCTTCCGGCCGCCAGATCAAATCCCTGCGGATCCACGGCGTTGCATGCCGTCGGGAAGGTGATCGCGCAATTCGAATCATCCCAGGTGGTTTCGGGGATATACATCAGCGCCGAGGCAAAAGTTGGGCCGTTCGTGGCGCTCCAAAACTGGTTCGGAGGCGTCACCGGCTGGGCGGTCGCGTCAAAGTCTGTTCCGCCGACCGCCACATTGAAGGGCGTGGAAGCGATTCCGCTTACCGCCAGTCCGTCGACCGCGGCATTCGGGCTGACTCCGCTCGGGTCGGGGTCACAACCCGCGGACCCGCTATCTCCCGTGGAAACAACCACCGTGATTCCCTGGGCGGCGGCTTGCTCCCACAACGCGTTATAAAACAGGTTTCCCCCCGAGCCCAACCCGGGTTCGCAGGATCCGTAACTTTCGCTAATGACCGATGCCAGATTGTTGTCTACCGCATAAAGTGCGGACAGGTCGATTCCCGCCGTGATTTGCGAAGGGTTGGTTGCCGTGCTCGACGACGTCACCAACAGGATTTTAGCGTTTGGAGCGACTGCACCGGCCCACTCCACATCTAGGTCCGATTCACCCTCATCTCCGCCTACCAGCCCCGGGTCCGGTCCGTTCACGATAACGTTGTTCGCTTGGGTGAAGTTCTGTGGCAAGCCGAACAAATTCCGGAAGTCGATCACGTCCTGCGCGTCAATATTGGATTGCCCGATAACGACGATGGTCTGACCTGTGCCGGTGCAGAGTTGTCCGCCGCAGACAGGTCCAGTCGGAATATTGTAAATCTTGGCAAAGTCAGCCGGCGCCAGCGCAAAGTTTGCGGGTACGCCGAAAGTAAACAGCGGTTTGATCTCTCCTGTGTCCCGATGCCAGCGATAGATTCCCTTGTTATGCAAATGCGCCCGCCGTGGAAAGCCGTTCAGAGCCGCCACGCCCTTCACTACCGCCGCCAGCGCCTCTGGAATTGCCGGCTCGCTCACGTTGGCGATATGCTCCTCGCCGTTCACCGCAAACTTGTGAATCTCCGTGTGAAACGCATTGCGTACCTGCGCTACATTTCCGCTGAACTCAATCGCGTTGCGTCCCGCGGCCACTTTGGCCACTTGAAAACCCTGCCGCGTCAACCAGTCGGTCACTGCCTGCACATCCGCATCCGACGGCCCGAACTGCTTCCCGAACTGCTCCGGCGTCAGCCACGCGTGATAGCTCGCCGAACCCTTGGTTTGCTGCGCATCCATCAACTGCTGCAGCGCCGTTTCCTGCTCCGCGCTGCGTTGCAGCGTCAGCAGCATCCGCGTCATCGGCTGCGAATCAGCCACCGCCCCGCGGTCAAACTCCGGCCGCGCCATCGGATGAATATTGCCTTTCAACTGCACGGTGCGCGCATCGTCCACTTTTTCGGTTACGCGCGAGGGCACAGGGTGGGTCTGTGCTTGAATGGCTGGGGCTGCGAAAAGAGCGAGGGAAAGCGCTGCGAGAACTACACCCATCGCGGTCGTTCTGATTTTCATGGTATGCACAAGCTCCTGAGTTTGAATAATTCCGGATGAACCACTGCCACTTTGCAGAAATCTCGGGCTCCCAGCCCCCATGCGAGGAACACGCTTCTTGCTTCCCTTCAGATGCGAAACAAGTTCCCCGGGTTTGCCATTACTGTTAAATATGACGCAACCGGACGCCTCTTCGGTGTAACAAATTTGCATTAATTTGTACTTACATGCACCGCCACTAAGTCTACCCTATCCGCACACAGCCTTGTTCGACGTAACTGACCACAAACCCGTGTCCACCAGGAAAGTTGCGCCCGCAACCCCCATCCTTGTGCAACTCGGTGTACAATTCGTTGCACTCTCTTGGGGTCAAGCGAGCCTGCTGAATACCTTCCTGTGATTCCGCACTCGCCTGAACCATCGCTCACTGGAAAGGATTCCATGTCTCCTCGCAAGCTCTTTGCCCTGTTGTGCCTGTGTTTCGCCCTTGGCTTCGCCGCAAATTCCAACGCCCAGACCAAGCTGCTTCGCTTTCCTGATGTCCACGGCGATAAAGTTGTTTTCACCTACGCCGGCGATCTCTGGCTGGCCTCCACCTCCGGTGGCCTGGCCACTCGCCTCACCGCGCATCCCGGCATCGAAGTTTTCGCCAAATTCTCTCCCGACGGCAAATGGATCGCCTTCACCGGCCAGTACGATGGTGATGAGCAGGTCTACGTCATTCCTGTCACCGGCGGCGTTCCCAAGCAGCTCACCTTTTATCCCGCGCGCGGCCCCCTCACTCCTCGCTGGGGCTATGACAATCAGGTCTACGGTTGGACTCCCGACGGCAAGTCCATCATCTTTCGCTCTCTCCGCGAACATTTCGACCTCGGCGACAATCGCCTCTACACTGTCTCTGTTGAAGGCGGCCTCCCGCAGGCTCTCCCCATGCCCAAGTCCGGCGCCGGCGACTTCTCTCCTGACGGTTCCCAGGTCGTCTACTCGCCACTCTTTCGCGATTTCCGCACCTGGAAGCGCTATTCCGGCGGTTGGGCTCAGCAGCTTTACATCTTCGATCTGAAATCCCACGCTGCGGAAAAAATCACCGACGACCCTCGCGCCCATCGCGATCCCATGTGGGTCGGCGGCAAAATCTTCTACTCTTCGGATAAGGACGACACGCTTAACCTTTACTCCTACGACGTCAAAACAAAAAAGACCGACCAGCTTACGCATAGCACTAAGTGGGACGTCCGCTGGCCCAGCACCGATCACAAAGGCCAGATCGTGTACGAATCCGGCGGCGAGCTGAGCATCTACGACATCGCCGGCGGCCAGTCGAAGTCCATCTCCATCACTGTTCCCACCGACGCCCTGGCCATGCGCCCCTCGCAGGTTTCCGCGGCCCACAACATCGAATCCTTCGGCCTCAGCCCGAAAGGCGAACGCGCCCTGTTCGTCGCGCGAGGCGACGTCTTTACCGCTCCCATCGAAAAAGGCCCCACGCGCAATCTCACCGACACGTCGAACGCTCATGAGAGGTCCGCGCTGTGGTCGCCGGATGGTTCCAAAATTCTGTTCATCTCCGATGCCGACGGCGAGGAAGAGCTCTACACGATCAGCCAGGACGGCTCAGGGAAACCGGAGGAACTCACGCACGATTTTCACGCCCGGTTGTATGAACCGGTCTGGGCGCCTGACGGCAAGCGCATCGCCTTCAGCGACGCCAAGAACAAACTATACGTCCTGACTCTCGACGACAAGAAGGTGACCACCGTCGCCGAAAATCCCCGCGGCCGCGTGCGCGATTATTCCTGGTCCTCAGACGGCGGTCATCTAGCCTACTGCATCGACAATCCCAATAATTTTGCCTCCATCTACATCTGGAGCGCCGCCGACGGCCAGACACACCGCGTTACCGACGAGAATTTCGACACCGGCTCGCCCACCTGGGATCCCGAAGGCAACTATCTCTACTACCTCAGTACGCGCACCTTCTATCCGCAACTCAGCTTCATCGAGTTCAACTTCGCCACCAATCGCGGAAATTCCATCTATGCCCTGGCGCTGCGCAAGGACACCAAGAATCCGTTCCCGCCCGAAAGCGATGAAGTCACCGTAACCAAGGAAGGCGAGACCGGCGCCGACAAGGGCAAGGATGCCGACAAGGAAAAGGACAAGGACAAGAAAGACAAAAAGAAAGAGGCCAAGAAGGACAAGAAGGAAGACGAGAAAAAGCCCGAGAAAAAGAAGGAGCCCATCAAGATCGACTTCGACGGCCTCGGCGACCGCGTCACCCGGGTCCCCGTCGACGCCGAAAATTTCTCCCGCCTCGTCGCCACCAAGGACTACCTTGTCTACTCCCGCGACGGTGCGCAGTTCTATGGCCGCGAATCTTATCCCGACACCAGCCTGGTCATCTTTTCGCTGAAGGACCGCAAGGAAACCACACTGGCTGAAAAAATTCAGGGCTTCGACGTCTCTGCGGACGGCAGCAAAATCATCGTTCGTGAGGAAGCCGGCTTCAAGTTACTGGACGCCAAGCCGGAAGGGAAGAACAGCTCCAAACCCGTTTCCACGGCCAACCTGATGGTTGACCGTGTTCCCCATGAAGAGTGGGTGGAAATGTACAACGAAGTCGGCCGCCGCTACCGCGACTTCTTTTACGTCGAAAACATGCACGGCTACGACTGGAACGCCTTGTTGGCGCAATATCGGCCGCTGGTGGACTACGTGGCCCATCGCTCCGATCTGAACTACGTCCTCGGCGAACTCATCGCCGAACTCAGCGTCTCCCACGCTTACATTCAAGGCGGCGACTGGGAAATGCCGAAGCGCCCGCAGGTCGCGCTCCCCGGCGCGCGCATCGAACTTGACGCCGCTGCCGGGCGCTATCGCGTCACCAAAATTTTACACGGCCAGAATCAGGAAGAGATCTATCGCTCGCCGCTCACCGAAGTTGGCGTCGACGTAAAAGAAGGCGACTACATTCTGGCGATTGACGGCCAGGATCTGACACCGAAAGACAATCCCTACGAATTCCTGCGCAACAAGGCCAATCGGCCTGTGCAGTGGACCGTAAACTCCAAGCCCACTCTCGAAGGTTCGCGCAAAATCACATACCGGCCCATCACCAGCGAAACCAACCTGATTTATCTCGAATGGGTAAACCACAATCGCGAAGCCGTCGACAAAGCCACCGGCGGAAAAGTTGGCTACATTCACATCCCGGATATGGGCGAAGAGGGCTTTCGCGAATTCATCAAGACGTACTATCCGCAGATCCGCAAGCAAGCGCTGATTGTGGACGTCCGCGGCAATGGCGGCGGCAACATCTCGCAAATGCTGATCGAGCGTTTGCGCCGCGAACTGTTGGGCACCGAGTACGATCGTATCGACAAGCAAACGGGAACCTATCCTGACGCCGTCTTTTACGGCCCGAAAGTTTGCTTGATTAACGAAACCTCCGCCTCCGACGGCGACATTTTCCCGTACATGTTCCGTCAGGCTGGCCTTGGCCCGCTCATCGGCAAACGCACTTGGGGAGGCGTGGTGGGCATCAGCGGCCGTGGCCCGCTCCTCGATGGCGGCCAGGTCTTTGTGCCGGAAGCAGCCACCGGCTCCGTCGCAGGCCAATGGGTGATCGAAGGCCATGGTGTTGACCCGGACATCGTCGTCGAAAACGACGCAGCCTCCGTCATCGACGGCCGCGACCCGCAACTTGAGCGCGGCATCGCCGAAGTCATGAAAGCCCTGCAGGCTAATCCTAAGGTGCTACCGCCGCGTCCACCGGCGCCTGTGAAAACACCAAAGCACTAGCTGTTCTGGTGGCACAGCCATTCCTGGCTGTGCTCTTCGACTGTTCTTACAACAAGGCCCGCCTCCCGAGGCGGGCCGCTCTACTTTCTTCCTTCCCCGATATAGCGCTGGTCTTTTGAGCCAGCTTCTTCTCTTACCCGCACTCGGCCCTAAACATTTCCGCCCGAAAAAATAATCCCAATGCGCGCCGGCGGTTTCCCTCTCCGGTTTCTCTGATTCAACCCCGGCACTCCCCCCGCCCGGAGCAGCGGAGCCAACGCCACCGCGCTTGAGGGCTCAATCACCAATTTCATCCGCTGCCCCACCAACTGCATCGTCTGCACAATCTCTTTTTCGCCCACCAGTAAAATCCCCGCCGCCTGCTTCCGCAAAATCGCAAACGTCCGCGCGGCCAGTGAAGCGCGCAATCCATCTGCAATCGTGTCGCTCGATTCCATCGTCTGCAGCGTTCCAGTCTTCAGCGAACGGTATGCATCGTCGGCAAGTTCTGGCTCGCAACCATAAACCCGAATCTCCGGATTCAGCCCATGCGTGCCGAGGCACGTCCCGCTCAGCAGCCCGCCTCCGCTCACCGGAGCCAGCACCGCATCCAAATCCGGAATCTCCTCCAACAACTCTTTCGCCGCGGTCGCTTGCCCGGCAATAATCCGGTCGTCGTCGTAGGGGTGAATCATCACAGCGCCGGTTTCAACCTGAATGCGCTTGGCCGTTTCCGCGCGCGCCGAAACCTTCGGTTCGCAGAACGTGATCTTCCCGCCGTATGATTCCACCGCCCGGCATTTCACCGCGGGCGCATTTTTCGGCATCACGATCCACGCCGGAATGCCGCGCCAAGCCGCCGCCCGCGCCACCGCCGCTGCATGGTTGCCGCTCGAATGCGTCACCACGCCGTGCGAAGCTTCTTCTTCACTCAGGGAAAAAATCGCGTTGGTCGCCCCGCGAATTTTGAACGACCCGGTCTTCTGCAGATTTTCGCACTTAAAAAAAAGCTCCGCGTCGCTCATCGCATTCAGCGATTCGCTGGTCATCACCGGCGTCCGGTGAATCCGCGGACGAATCCGCTCGTGCGCCTCCTCGATCGTCTTCCACTCGATCGAAGTTCCCGACAGGTCCGGGCTAAGGTTGGTGCTGGCCATACCCCCAGTGTAGTGCAAATCATCCCTGTCAAAGCAACCCCGACGCGAGAAGGTAGCCCCCTTTGAGTGCGAGAGCGAAGCTCTCGCTCTCACGGTGTAGGCTACATCTCCCAAACCCAATTCTTGCAAACACTTACCCAAGCGGCGGCGGGCGGGTACCGGCCAGTCGTACCCCCGATACCCCCTTGACCCCGATTCCGTGGATGATACTCTTATGGTTCAGAGACTTGCGTGGGCGCGTGCCTCTCCCCGCTGTACGCGCAAAGAACGACATGGCTCCTTCTTCTGAACGCCGACATCTCGAGCGCTACCGCCTGCGCATCCCCCTGCGCTTCCGCACCATAAATCTGGCCGGCGACAAAAGCGAACATTTCACCGAAGCTCTGAACGTTTCCCGCGGCGGATTTTTCTTTGTTACGTCGGCCCCGCTTCAGGTAGGTATGCCCATCGAAGCCACCATCCGCATGCCCGCCGAAGTCACTGGCGGAAAAGCGGATGAAACCCATTGCAAGGCGAGAGTGGTGCACGCGAAAGCGGATTCTTACAGCGACGGCCGCATGGGCTTCGGCGCCGAAATCGAAGCCTACATCGAAGCCGAAAAGCCCAAACTGCCCGGCCCAGAACTAGTAAGGCCACCCGCCGCCAAAAAATCCTAACTTTGCAGCGTCCGCCTTTGGTAGCACAGGCTTCAGCCTGTGACTCCTGCTCTTACTTCTTTACTCCCTCAACGGCAATCGTCGTTTTTCCCGCCCCCACATTATCGAAGCGGTCGTAAGCCCGCACCGCGATCGTATGCTCCCCCGGCGCCAATCCCCGAACCGTAAAGCTATAACTCTCTGTCCTGCTGTCGCTGATCCCCTTCACCGGCGCCAGCAAAATCCACTCCCCGCCGTCCACGCTGTATTGCGCCTTCTCAATCCCGCTCGTCGCATCCGTCGCCGTAAACTGGAAATCATACGCAACGCCCTTCGAGCGATCCGCATTCATCCCTGTTGCGTTGCCTTCCAGCTTCTGAATCACCGGCGGCGTGTTGTCGATCTCAAATCGCTCGCTCTCGCGCTCCGTCTTCAGCGCGGCCTCCGGAGGGTTCGAAGGCGAATCGCTGGCGACAATCTTCAGGTAGTACGCCCCGTCCGGCATCGCCGTCGCGTCCCAGGAATAAAATTTCTGGTCCAGGTTGTCTTTCAGCAGTAGCCAGTCGCGCTGATTCTCTCCTCGAAAATAAATCGCATAGCGCAGCTCGTCGTCATTGTCGTCGTGCGCCGTCCACAAAACCGTCGCGTATCCTTTTTGATAGACGCCTTGCGGAGGCTGATCAAACTTCGTGGTCGTTGAGGTTATCACCGTCCCCGTCGGATTTGGCGCGGTTGGCTGTTTCAGATTCACGTTCGCCGCCTGCCCTGTTACCACCACGGTCAGCTGCGCCCGCGTTCCCGGCTCCTGCAGCGCAATGCCATCAATCACCGGCGCCACATTTTTCGGCAGATACGCCGCGCTCACCCAATCGATTCCGTCGCCCGGCCGTCCGTCGTGAATCACCGCTTTCCACTGTAGAAAACGAGCCGCCGGCGCTTCAATCTGCGCGCCAGGCGTGGTGTACGGCCCGAACCAGCGCGACCACTCTTTCCCCGGATCTTCCGTGTTCCCGCTGCGCACAAAAAATTCCAGCCGCGGTTCTTTGCTCTCCTTGCCGCTCTTCGCTGCGGCGTTCATCCCCGGCGGACCCCACCATTCGATATGTCCCCACTGCGAAAACAGTTTCGCGTCGAACGATTGCGACTCGAACGTACCTTCCGCTTCGTACTCCGGTCCCAGCGAAAACACTTTTCCGGGATTCGCGGTGCACAGATAGACTTTCCCGCCGCTCGTCCGCGAAATCCCGGTAATCTGCGATGATCCCGATTTCGCTAGCTGCGCATACACGCCGCGCCCGTCAATCACCAGCAGCGCACCGTTGTTACCCGTGCCCGCAAGCAAACGGCCGTCCGAATTCAATCCCAGCGCATAGACAATCTCGTCCCGCGAACTCCAGATCTCTTCCGGCGCGCCATCCCCGGCAATGCGGTAAATGCTGCTCGAAATCGCCTGCGGAAACGCCAGAAACGGCACGCCGCCCTGCACTCCGCCAGGCGTCATGTTCGTAATCGTCGTCGTCCCCTGCGATGTCGTGATCACCGCCGACGGCGTCGCCATCCCCGGCCGGCTTTTCTCTCCAATCGCCGCCACGTAGATCGAACCATCCGCCGCCACCGCAATCGAAGTTACTTCTCGCTTCGACGTTTCATAAATTACAAATCCGTCCGCCACGCCCTCATCTGCCGATTTCTTCTTCGCGGCCCGCTCGGCGCTGGGAGTAATCCGCAAAATCCGCCCGTTCGGCTCCGTCCCCGCCAGCAAATTGCCCTTGCCGTCGAAGCTCAGCACCTTGATGTGCGCTTCATCGCTCGCGTAGTACAACTCGCCCTTTCCATCCGGCGCCACGCTGTAGATCCGCCCCTTGTCTCCCGTGGCTACAAACAACGTGCCATCTTTTCCAAACGCCAAATCCCAGATGTATTTCGCCTTCGGATCGAAAAACACGCTCTTCTCACCCGACGCCGAAACTTTATAGACCTTTCCATCCGGTGAAGTCCCTACATACAGTGTGCCCTTCGCGTCGAACGCAATCGATTGCACCAGCAAATCCGTCGACTCGAACACCGTCTTCGGCTTCCCGCTGCCCTCAAACCGGAAAACCTTCGCCGGTGAGCCCCCGCCCGCGTACAGCACGCCGTTCGCGTCCGTCTTCAACGACCACAGGTACGACGCATCCGCATCCGCCAGCAGCGAAAATTTCGGCGCCAGTTCCAAGTGTCCGTCGCTGCGCACCGCCACGCCCTGCGCCTTGCCCTTCTGAAACTCTTCATAAGTGGACTGTCGCCAGCGCCGCGTGTGCTCCGCCAGCAGGGAAGTGGCCGCGATGCCCGCAAGCACGCACGGCGCGATGACGCGATAAAAACGCTTTGTCATAGAAATGTTCACCGGATCTGCAAATTCAAGGAGATCAGCCCGGAAACGGGGCCGCCCAACATAATGGATGATTCACTGGCCAGCGATTCGCGCAGCACCTGCACGCTGCCGGGTCCCGGCCGCCCGTCTACCACGTTAATCTGCGACAAAGGCACGTTGGGCAATTCCTTGTCGTCCCACACCAGCGTCGGCGCCGGTACAAACAGCCCCACATACAGCCGGTCGTTGTGCCGCTCGCGATTCATCACCGCGATCAATTGGTCCAACCCTTCCGACCCGCCGGCCGCCGCGCCGCCAAACACAAATCCACGCGAAGCGCGGTTCAGCCAGTCGGCATCGCTCACCATCACGCGCAAGGTCGTTCCCCGCGCCATCTGGTCCGGCACGCGCACGGTCGTCTCTTCGATCCGCGCCGCCCCGCGATATGGCCGCAGCAGCACGCGCACCTTCAATGTCTCTCCCGGCGCCGCTTCGCCCTTTTCCAGCCACGCGCTGTCCACCGTATACGATTGCCGCCCCGGCAAACTCTCCACGCGGAGCGTGATGTGTTCCACGCTCGGAATCTCAAAATTATTCGTGAACAGCCGCCCGAACGCGTTCTGAACCACCAGTGCGATCGGCAAGCTGTCCGGCGCCATCGAATCCGTCGGCGCAACCGTATTTTCAATCTGCACCGGCACGTGGCCCTTCAACCGGATCTCGCCCGTCAAATGCAACGTGGTGCCTTCGCCATACAAATAATTTTGATTCACACCGTTGAACGTTGTCAGCGCCACCAGCAACGGCGTCAGCTTCGGGTGATTCACCACCTCAAAGTGCAGCTTCCTCTCCGTACCGCCAATCGCGAACGTCAGATCCAGCGGAATCATCGCCGGCGGCGCGCCAAGCTTGCCGGTCACCGCGGTTAAATGGTCGCCAGTAATCGTGCCAATCGCTCCGCCCATGTTCACAATTTTTGTGGATGCAAGTTCGGAAGACAGCGTGGTCACCACGCGGCTCCGCGCCATCGGCATCTGCACGTCGCCAAAATTCAGAAATGGGTGCCCGCACAAATACACATTGTCGCCGCGCACCGCCGTCACCGTGCAAGCCGAATTGATCGAGGCGTCGCCCTGCACCAGCACCATTCCGGCCATGTCTCCGGCGGCCAGCTTGCGGTCATCCGGCCGCGCCGCGGCGGTGCCTCCCTGCGCTGCAACAAACCCAAAACTTTGTAGTTGCGTTGCAAAGGGTTGCAGCGCCGACGGCTGAAACCCCGAAAATACCAACGGAGTCTCAATCGGCTGCAGCGCCGCGCCACTTGGCAATCCGCCTTGTGCCACCGCCGTATTCGGCAGCGCAAATTGCCCGGCGCCGGATGGCGCCCCCGCACTCTGCTCCGGCGGATGCAAAATGTCCTCGATCGGTGTCACGCCGGCCAGCGCTTCCTTGGTGAAAACTCCCAATTTCAACGACAGCGCCCCGGCCAGCTTTCCGTCCAGGTACACCGGGCTGCCGCTCATACCCGCCACCACGCCGGTGTGCTCCACCTTCGGGCCCTTCAACTCCACCAGAATGATTGACTGCTTCGGCCCCAGGAAATTCGGCATCACGCCCACAACTACCAGGTCAAACTTTTCCACCTGGTCGCCCGCAAAAACCGTGTAGGCGTACCCCTGCATCCCCTCCCGCACTTGCGAAAGCGGCAGGATCTCGTTCGACTCCTGCGGAGCCGCGGCAAGTGGAAAGCCCGCTACCACCGCCAAAACCAGAAGGAAATACGCGAAACGCTGGGAAAGACGAGCCATATGGAGAAGAAAGTTCCCCCGAACAGTAGAGCAACGTGAGCGCCCATGATACCGGGCGGGCCAGTGGTACGCAATTCAACCGCCCGCGTAGCCGTCCTGGTCCCGAAGGCTTAGACGTTCTAGAACCCGAACCAGTTGCCGGCCGCATCGGTTGTGTGGCGGTTGAGGGTCAGGATCGTGACAGAACAAAAATCACATTCCAACCCACATAAATCCAATGACTAGCGAGATCGCCATTACCTTGTATTGATGCTTCAACATGAAGGCCCGGAAGCCGAAGCGATGGTTTCGTTCGTGAATTGCCGTCATGGGTCCCCGTCTGCGAAGGAATATCACGGGAATCGCAGCAGCTACAATCATACCCCCTCGATAAACTGTGTAATCGGCAACCGGCCCCATCGGTTGTGTGGCGCTTTCCGAGTGTGGCCCGAATGTGGGAGGATGTTTGAGCCCAAATCTGGAGGAACTTATGTCCGAACCGACAAAAGAAGAACTATTGGCGCGCATCGCCGAGCTCGAGAAGAAAACGGAAGCCCGCAAGAAGGGCGCCCTGGAATTCCGCGTCGGCGAAAAGGGCGGCGTCAGCGTCTATGGCCTGGGTCGCTTCCCGGTCACGCTCTATTACGAGCAGTGGGTCCGCCTCCTCGACATGTCCAAAGATCTCCGCGAATTCCTCGAAGAAAACAAGCATCGCCTAAAGCTCAAGGAACAGTAACGGCCCCCACGGTGGTCCCTCGGCTTCACCGCAGTGCATTTGAAAACTTTGGTGCACACGAAGCCCCTTACCGTAGGAGACCCAACCTCAAAACAATGGCAGCCGGGACACCCTGAGAAATCGCGCAGATTAGTAGAGCTTTCCGCCAATTGCCGCCGGTAAGGTACGCAACAAGAAGTCCGATGGCGGCATACAGCGTCAAAATCAAACACGTAACACCCACGACGGGAGCAGAGAAAACAGCGTATCGCCGAGAGAACCCCAGATATACGCAGACCCAGTTGAAGCCCAGCCCAATAATGAGACTGTAAGCCCAAAGGGACCAAGGCAAACCGTGCTGCCCTGATTTCTCGGCTAGTTTCTCTTCAATTCCACTTGGCGACTTTGGTTTGGCAGTAATCGCGATCAGCGTGAATGAGGCGAGCACAAAGACCACTCCGGCCGCTCCCCAGCTAACTCCATAGATTCCAAGCAGACCTGCAAGAAACGGGATAAAGGCGCACAACGCCACGATCAATACCATCCCGCGGAGAACTGGCCCAACGGAACGAGTGTACCGTGCCTTCAGCGCGCCGCGCTCTTCGGTCGCCTGAGGTGTCTCTCTCCTTGGAATCATAGTTCAGTCGCCATCTATAACGGCCGGACAGCTACAAACTGTTGACATTCAATTTTGAACTTTGAACAGTTCAACTTCTTCAGTTTCGGTGATGCATCGCGAAAATCTTGTCCGCCGAGTCCTCGTACGGATAGACATGCACCATCCAGCCGAAAACCACCGGGCGAAACTTTCCGCCGGCGGCGTCGCACGCGTCTTGTGTGGTGATGGAGCCGTGCAGGCCGAACTTCGTGTAGTCCGCCGTCTTCCGTTCGTCACGCGGCGGCATGCAGAGATTCGTGTGCAAATGCCAGGTAGCCACGCTCAGCGGCACGCGCTCGTTTAGTCGGTCCTCGCTCGCGCGCTTCGGCATCGTGTACATCGCCCCCACGAGTTCGTAGCCGTCCGCGGTCTTCTTATACAGCAGGGAAGTGGGCCGTGCGGGATCAAACGTGAAGGCTTCCAGAAATCCATGCGTGTAATTCGTGAAGTGGTATTCGGGCTGCGGCACGTTGGGGAGGAAAATCCTGTAACCCTCGTCGAGCGCCACGTGGTAGTCCTTGTACTTCTCAATCCCCGCGCGCAGTTCCTTCACAATTTCGTTGGCGCGCTGCGCATCCGCCGCCGTCTGCGGCCTCGGCGAAGTCATGTGCATGTGCGGGTTGTCGCCATGATGCATGTGCGCCATGTCGTGCGTTGCGGCCGCTTCGGCAGACTTCTCGTCGCCCGTGTCCATCCCCGGCATCTTGCTGTGGTCCATCGCCTGTCCCACGTCCTGCGCCTGCTCGGACAAATCAATCAGGCTGACCGGAGCCTCGACCATCGCCGGCGCCCGGTGATTCGGAATCGCGGCCAGCACTACGCCCACGAGAAACAGCGCTGCAAAGCCGATCGCGGCCTTGGTAATCAATTGCATGAACGCACTACGCGGCGACATGACACTTCCTCACAATCTCTTGGGCGAACCGCACTTCCCGAATCGCCCTCTACCAATAATACGAAGCCTCCCCTCCTAATCTTTCACCCGAATTCCTCCAGGGTTCCCCGACAAAACTGTCCCCCGGTACAGGCCCTTTTGAGTGCGGGAGCGAAGCTCCCGCTTTTACGACGTAGAAAGCACCACCCAAATTCATGTTTGGGAGGTGCGCCTGCAATCTCAAAAGCGGTGGCTCCGCCACCGCACTCCAAAGGCGACATGCTAAAATTAAATCTCCAATGAAAACCGAAATCATCCACCCCGCAAAAGCCCTCTCCGGCCCGCTCGAACTCCCCGGCGACAAATCCATCTCCCACCGCTACGCCATGCTCGCCGCCCTTGCCGACGGTACAAGCGAACTCCGCAACTTCGCCGCCGCGCAGGACTGCCACAGCACCCTCGGCTGCATGAAGGCCCTGGGCGCCGACGTCAAAGTCGAAGGTACCACGGCGAAAATCACCGGCCACGGACTGCACGGCTTGAAATCCAGTTGGCGCGCGCTCGATGCGGAAAATTCCGGCACCACGATCCGCTTGCTTTCCGGCATACTCAGCGGCCAGCAGTTCACCACCAAAATCTCTGGCGATGCATCACTGCAAAAACGACCGATGAAGCGCGTGGTCGCCCCGCTTCGTCAGATGGGCGCCGACATCCGCGCCAAGGACGACAATTTTCCTCCGCTCGAAATTCACGGCGGTAAACTCCGCGCCATCCATTACGACATGCCCATGGCCAGCGCCCAGGTGAAATCGGCTGTTCTCCTCGCCGGTTTGTACGCCGAGGGAATCACTCAGGTCACCGAGCCGGCCAAGACCCGCGACCACACCGAACTGGCATTGGAAGAATTCGGCGCGCACATCGAAAAGCGCGGCCGCACGATCGCGATTCACGGCCTCGCCGCCGGCAATGGAAAAGCCGCATTGCAGCCAAAATCACTCGCCGTGCCGGGCGATCTCTCCTCCGCGGTGTTTTTTATCGCGGCGGCTTCTCTCTTGCCCGAATCGAATTTGTATATTGCAAACGTCGGCCTGAATCCCACGCGTTCCGCCATTCTCGATTTCTTTCAGCAGATGGGCGCGTCGGTAAGCGTCTCGAATCTGGAAAGCAAGCAGGGTGAACTCATTGGCGACCTGGCCGTGAAAGGCGCGCAGCTCAAAGGCGGCGTAATTGCCGGCGATCTGGTGCCTCTTCTGATCGACGAGCTTCCCATGCTTGCCGCGCTTGGACCGTACACCGAGCAGGGAATTGAAATTCGCGATGCCGGCGAACTCCGCGTAAAAGAAAGCGACCGCATCGCCGCCCTCGCTGAAAATCTCAAACGCATGGGCGCCAAAGTAGAAGAGCGCCCCGACGGCCTCCGCGTCGAAGGCCGCAGGGCCGGCAAACTGAACGGCGCCGAAATCGACCCGCGCGGCGACCACCGCATAGCAATGGCCTTCGCGGTAGCAGGTTTATACGCGGATGGAGAAACCAAAATCCTGGGCGCGGATTGCGCGGGGGTCTCTTACCCAACATTTTTCCAGGAATTGCGGCGCCTCACTGGAAGCTAAAGCGCTTTACTGTTCTTTCGACGGTGGAATTTCTCTTGGGGCTGGCGGCGCCGGCGGGGCTATCGGAGCCGGTGGCGCTGGAATCGCTACCGAAGTCCGGCGCAGAGAGATATTCCCGTAGCTTGTTTTCAATGTAATTTTTGGCCCCTTGCCATTGCCGTACTTTCCTGCCAGATGGGAATCTCCGCCTTCCGTCTTCGATGCGCCAAGGCCGGGAAACTCCGAACCGATTTCGCAATTGCGGCAATCGGCCGTAATTTCAAAACTCGCACCGCTTGGCACCGTCAGTGCGATTTCTCCGGAAGAGTCCGTGATCTGCACATCTTCTTTCGGCGAGGATGAGAATCTCACGCCGACGGCGGCGTTGCGGTTGTCGATGCTCACCTTGCCGCCCGGATTCTCCACGTTGATCTCGGAATCCCGCGTCCGCAAACTCAAATTTCCCGGTGCATCCACAATATCCATGTTCCCGGAGCCAGATTCAAAGTGCCCTGCCAGCGCCGAAAGCGTCAAATCGGTTTTCGACGAGACCATCCGCACACCCTTCACGGCCTTGTCCGCGCGTATCGGCCCGTAAAAATCGCCCTCCACGGTCAGGCTTCCCGTCGTGTCGTTCACTTCAATTTCGCCGCCCTTGCCGGAGATCTTCACGTCGCCTTTGGTGCCGGAAATTTTCGCGTCGCCCTTGCGCATCTCCACGTTCACGTCGCCTGCGGTTCCACGCACGTCCACGTCCCCAGTCATGTCGGTGATGACAACGTCGCCGGAAATTCCGGACACAGTGACGTCGCCCTTGTCCGTTTTGACCGATAGCACGGATTTTTTCGGGATCGCCACTTCCAAATCCACGCCAATCTTTGAACTGGAAAGATCAAAACCGGTGGGATGCACTTCATATCCATCGCCGTTCTGCTCGATCGCGACCGTGACGCGCTCAGCCATTCGATCTGCTTCCGATTCGCTCCAGGATTTCACGTTTTTTTTCGCGGTCACCCGAATTTCTCCGCCATCGGATCCACGCACGATGATATCGCCCCGTCCGTTGCGTACCATCACCCGCGCATTTTGTTGGATTTTTTTCGGCGCAACGTCAATGTCATAGCTATGAACCTCACCGGAATCGATTGGTGGGATGTGATCCTTGACTCGCGAAGCCAAAGCCACGATGGCCACCAGCGCTACCATGGCCAGCACTAAACCAGCCTCACTCCCCGTAGCCCGTCCCCCGTCGCCTCCGCCAAACCGGCGCCCCGCAGTGCGTTCGTAAAGCTTGACCGCGCCCCAGAAAATAATCATCAAGGGCCACCAGCGCTTGATAAACTCCCCGATCTCCAGGTTCCCGTAATTGTGCAGCAACAGCAAAACGCCAACGGAAATCAGAACCAAACCGGAGAAGAGTCCACTGCTGCGCGCTGGAGTGGGCATGGAGGGTTATTGTCCCTGGGACGAATAAGGAGTTTGCGGTGTGCCCGCGCCGGAAGCTGGCGGAGCGGGCGGCGGTGGCGGAGCGCTCAACGGTGCCGCGTCCACATGCCCTTCGCGCGAAGCCATGGAACTGGCCAGATGAATTATTCCGATCACGATCAGGATCAGCGGAAATGTGTTGCCAAAATAGAGCCGGCCGCCGTGCGCTTCATGCAGCAGCCACAGAACTCCCACCGTGATCACCACGGCGGGCCCCACCAGGCTCCGGATCGTGCAACTCTGGCAGTGACATTTTGACTGGGCAGCCATCCGCGCCTCCGTTTAGTTCTTTCCGCTTACGCGATTCTTCAACATGAAAAATCCGACCCCGATGAGAAGCAGCGGCACAAAAATCTGCCGCACCCGGAAGAATTCGAAGAATCCGAAGTTATTCAGCAAAAACAGCGCGCCAATCCCGATCAGGATAATCGGTCCCAACGGCCGCTGCCCGCTCCAGTTCGCAAAGGGATCCGCCAGCGGCTGGCCGGTCGCTTTGGCCTTGGCGGTGCGCATCGCGTCAACTGCCATGTAAAACGGAAATACGCACAGCGCAAAAATCAGGAGCCCCTGCAGGCTCTCCCCCAGGTCGCTCGCAATCCCAAAAATGATCGCGCCAAAAATCACCACGTGGATAATCGCTTTGTTGTACTCGCCGTTGTAAATCGCCCCGAGCCCCGGGATGAAACCCAGCAAAAACGCCAGCACCGGCGCATTATGCTGCTTCTGCGCAGCCGTCGGGGGAGTCACTAATCCAACCGGCTCCGCGGTTACTCCTGGCGCCGCGCTTCCCACGGCCGGCAATCCCACATGCTGCGCCAGGCAATCCTCGCAATAAAGAACGTCTCTCACCCTGTGGCTGCATGCCGCGCACATCGCCTTGCCGCAATTGCGGCAATACCCCGATGCCTCCGTATCCGCATGCACCGCACAGTTCATCGAACGCTCCTCTCGCTCAGCAAAGGCAATTCCGCCGCCAGCATTTGCAATTGCCGGCTTACTTCATTGGCCCGATTCTGCTGCCGAGGCTGCGATGGCTGGTGCTCGTCCGTCTGCCCGGGATTTTTTCCCGGCGAAGACTTCGGCAACAACTCTTCCGGGGCCGTCTGCAAATTATTTTCATCCTGCCGCAAGCGAGATTGAATCTCGTATACCACGCGCAGGTCACTGACATATTTCACGCTGTGCGCAAGCACCAGGTGAGCCTGCCGGTTCGCACTCTGATAAATTGCCGCCGGCCGCAGATCGGCCAGCTTCGGCTTGCGCAGCGAAAACCCGGAAGCGCCCAGCACGATAATAAGTGTCGCCATCACGCTCGCCGCGCCGTAGGCAAACTTCGGCGTCGCCAGCCCGCGAATTGCGTTCAGGAATCCCTGCCACGCCGTTACCGTTTCGCGCGGGCCCAGCGTCTTGTCCAGAATTGAGTACACCAGCCGCGGCGGCGTCTCCAACACTTCCATCGAGTGCATTTCGCCGACCAGGCTGCGTACGCTTGCCACCAGCGGCGCGCAGTCCGCGCACGACTTCGCATGCGCTTCAAACTCCGCGCGCTCCGGCCCTTGCAGCAGGCCTTCCAGGTAATCGCTCAACCGCGCTTCAACCAGATCGCAAGTCCAGGTCATGGCTTGCCCCCTGCGGACGAAGTAACCTTCGTTCGCCCAAATAGAAACTTTTCAAACTTCATTCGCGCTCTCATGCCGGCCGCACTCCCATCTGTTGCAAAATCCGTGCCAGCTCAATTCTTCCGCGGTTGATGCGAGACTTCACCGTGCCCTCCGGCACCGCCAGCACCGTCTGAATCTCCGCGTAGTCCAGTTGCTGCAAATCCCGCAAAATTACCGCCTCGCGCAATTCCGGTGAAAGCCGCGTCAGCGCGCTCTGCACCTGCATGCTCAATTCCCCCAGCAGCGCTTGCTCGTCCGGCCGCCGCCCCGCCGATTCCTTGTTCTCCACTACTGGCATTTTGTCATCCAGCGAGTCCGTGATGCGATCGCGTTTTGTCCGCCGGTAATGATCAATCAACAGGTTCCGCGTAACGCTCGTCGCCCAGGTCGCGAAACCACCGTGCGCCGACCGGTAACTCGCCAGCGTCCGGTATACCCGAAGGAACACATCCTGAGACAGGTCCTCGGCTTCCGTGCGGTTGCCCGTGAACCGGTAACAGATGTTAAAGATGCGACGCGTGTGGCGGCGCACAAGTTCCTCCCAGGCCGAGCCATCGCCCTGGAGACATTGCTGGACCAGTTGGGCATCCTGCTCCAAGCTTCCTCAGCCCCATCTTCCAGACGCCTGCTTCGGCAGCACCCGCAGGTGGGCTTTTCGGCCTGCCACTGTATGGAACGCAAAATGCACCGGAAATGTTCCCGCCTTTGGGCTGTCCCAACCGACCGTTTGGCTGGCATCTTACCTGCTCCCGCGCGCACTTACAACTCCTTCTATTCCAAGCTCTTGGAACCATTTGGCCGGACGTTGCTTGACGGCATCCCGGCTACCCCGTACTCTGCTTGCTCATGGCATTAAAGTCGAGGAAAGTGCTGTTTGCCGCTCTGGGTATCCTTGTGGCCGGATACCTTCTGTATCATTTTCGAGGTAATCTCCACCTTAGCCAGTTCAGTGGCGCCAAGCTTTGGGAAGCTGTGCGGCGCGCGGATTTGGGCTACCTCTTACTGTCCGTTGTTGGAATCTATGGCTGCTACGCCCTGCGCGCTCTCCGCTGGCAGAAATTTCAGGCCCATCTCGGGCCTGCGAACTTCTGGAACATCTATCGCATGACTCTTGCCGGCTTCAGTGCACTCTTCATTTTGGGGCGCGCCGCTGAACCCGTGCGTCCGTTGCTCATCTCGCGAAAAGACAAGATTCCTCTCTCGGATATGTTTGGCATTTACGTGCTAGAACGGATCCTCGACGCCGCCAGTACTGCGGTTCTCGCTGCCGTCGGCCTCCTCATCTTTGAATCCACAGGGCATTTGGACGCGCAAGGCACTGGTCGAGCATTTGAAAAAGGTGCGCGCACCGCGGGCACTTTTTTTGCTCTGTTCGCTATCGTCGCCATCTCCGGATTGATTTATTTGCGGCTCCACGGCTCCGCGCTTCTCGAGCGCCGAATGCAAAGCTGGCTCTCCCGGCACGGTTGGCGCGCAGGCGTTGCGCGCAATCTCCTGGGGTTCGTGCGTGGCGTACAGACCGTCCGCACTTGGGGTGACGTCGCCGCCGCTGTAATTTATTCTGGGTTGCACTGGCTTCTAGTCGCCTTCGTCTACTTGCTTGTGCTTCAGAGCTTCGGCGGAAAACTCGCGACGCTTAGATTTCCCGACGCCGTACTCATTCTCGTCTTCAGCGCTGTCGGCTCCGCCGTGCAACTTCCCGGCGTAGGCGGCGGCGCGCAGGCCCTTTCCGTCGTTGCTTTAACTCAGCTCTATGGAGTAGAAAGAGAGCCGGCAGTCGCTGCCGCAATGATCGTGTGGCTGGTGACATTCGCGTCGTGCTCGTTTGCCGGCGTTCCGCTTTTGATTCGCGAAGGTTGGTCGTTCGGGGAACTGAAACGCATGCGCGAACACGAAGGCGAGCAAATCGAAGCCGAACTGGCGCACCACGGAGAAATTTCCAATTGAAGTGCCCTTTCTGCGCGCATCTCGACGACAAGGTGATTGACTCCCGCGAGGGCCGCACCGGCGACACGATTCGCCGCCGCCGCGAATGCCTGAAATGCTCGCGCCGCTTCACCACCTACGAACGCATCGACGAAATTCCCTACATGGTCATCAAGAAAGACGGCCGCCGCGAGCGCTTCGAGCGCCAGAAGATTCTGCAAGGCCTGTTGAAAGCCTGCGAAAAACGGCCCGTTCCCACGCCGAAACTGGAATCCATCGTGGATGAAATTGAAGGCGTGGTCCACGAAGCCACCGAGAGGGAATTGACCACGACCGAAATCGGGGAAATGATCATGCATCGCTTGAAGAAACTCGACAAGGTCGCCTACGTCCGCTTCGCCAGCGTGTACATGGATTTTAAAGACGTGCAGGAATTCATGTCGGAATTGAAAAACCTCCTCAAAGACCGCGCCCTGCCCAAGAAATAAGCCCTTCCCGCGCTTATGGTTTCCTAATAGACCGTTCAGGATTTTCTGAGCGGTATTTTCCTATGATTTTCAATGACGATTGAGAGGCATGGGGTTTCGCTTGCGCGTTCAGAAGTGCCCTCTCGGTTCTCCATCGTCAAGACACTGCTATGGACTGCCAAAGCGACTCCCCGGCCAATTCAATAGATTCGATGTGCTCCGCATCCAGAAATAAATCGCGGTTCATTCGGGGCTAGGGAGAAAGAGAAATGGTCACGGGTCCGAAGGGTACGGAATTTGATTTAAGTGGACGCTGCAGTGTTTGCGGTCATTTCGGGGAAATCTTCGATCTGCCGGGGAGATTCGAAAAATATTGCCTGGAATGCAGCGCAGACGTTGCGGCGGTGATTTTGCTTACGACAGAAATCGACGCGGCCACATTGTCTGGCACGAATACCAACGATTTGATCTGCGAATTCACCCTCATCAGCAATCGCATGCTGGGCCGCGCGCAATCCGCCGAACTCGGAAATTTCTAGACCTCTCCGCGGTGTAGGGGCGGCTTTACGCCGCCCTCTTTCCCTCTTCTCTGCGAATCCTTTGCGCTCTCTGCGTCTCAGCGTTATATTTTTCTCTCCATAACGTAAAGATCAGAGATTGCCAGCACTTTCTCGCTCGCTCATTCTCAGGTATGCTGACGCCATCGGGGGTGCTCAGACCACATCCATCTGCTTCTGCAAATTCCTCCTACCAGTCCAGTCGCCAAGGCCATCCAAACCATAAAAACCAATTCCTCCAAATGGGTTAACGAGCAAGGTTGGAAATTTACCTGGCAGGAGGGTTACGCCGCCTTCAGCGTAAGTGCCTCTTTGGTTCCTTCGGTCATGCTGTACATTGAGCGTCAAGAAGAACATCATCGAAGACGAAATTTTCAGGATGAACTCATCGCCTTGCTGAAGAAACACGGCGTGCCGTACGATTTGAAATATATCGGGAGTTGAATCTGCCGCGCCTCCGGCGCTTGGAGTATGTTTGGCGGGGTTCCCAGCCCTTACGGGCTGGGCTAGCGTCTGCCGCGCCTCCGGCGCTGGGGCACCTTTCGGCGAATATTTTGAACTTTAGCCGGGTGTATTGCGACTAATAGTGTCAATTACTTCCGAGCGCTCGTTGGGCTGCCCGTTCTCCGAAAGTATTCATCCAGCCTTAATGCGCTCACGTGAAAATGTCGGCGCGCCGACATTTAAAGTATTACTTGAAGGTTATATAGTTATAACTAAATTTTCGAATGGATTCTCGCAAGTGTTGGAAGAGAAGCAGTTAGCGTTTGCCATTCGAATGGCCCTCTTCCCAACATGAAAAAACGTTCGAATGAGTGAACGGGAAGCCCTGCGCGGTGTACTGTTTGACGTCTGCATCATGCTACAGTGGCGGGCGTCAGGTTCAATCACTTCAGGGGAGTCCTTGCATGCGTAAAACCGTCCTGTTGCTTTCTTGCCTGGTGTTGGCTGCCGGCATCCTGCTGGCCGAAAAGACGCACGCTCCAAAAATTGATCCGCAACGCATGCATGACACCGTGAAATTTCTGTCGAGCGATGAGCTCGAAGGACGCGGCACCGGCCAAAAAGGCGGCGACATGGCTGCCAACTGGATTGCCGACCAATTCAAGTCATATGGGCTGAAGCCCGCGGGAGAAAACGGGACTTACTTTCAGGACGTGCCGATGGTGGGTGTGCGAGCGCTTCCCGCGACTACGTTTACCTTTGTGCCCGCGAATGGCGCGCCCGTGGAGTTGAAAAACCTCGACGACTATGTGACCAGCAATGAGATGCAGAGGGAATCCGCAGACGTGGATGCGCCGATCGTGTTTGTCGGGTACGGGATCACTTCGCCGGAAAACAAATGGGACGATTACAAGGGCTACGATCTGCGCGGCAAAGTGGCGCTGCTTTTTGTCAGCGAGCCGGAGTCCAACGACCCAAATTTCTTTAAAGGCAAGGCGCTCACTTACAACGGCCGCTGGACGTATAAATTTGAAGAGACGGCGCGACGCGGGGCAATCGGAACGCTGATTATTCATCGCACGGATCTCGCCAGTTATCCGTGGGAAGTGGTGCGGAACTCGTGGGGAGCGGAGCGCTCCTATCTGAAGCTTGGGAGCACACCGAAGCTGGAGGCGGCATCCTGGATTCAACTGGAAGTCGCGCGCAAATTGGTGGCGATGGGCGGGCTGAATCTGGACGAGTTGTATAAGCAGGCGCAGTCGCGCGATTTCAAGCCAATCGAATTGCCGGTGCATCTGAAGGCGCACGTGGTGTCATCGATCCGGCCATTTGCTTCGCGTAACGTGGTCGCACTTGTGGAGGGGAGCGACGCAGCGAAGAGAGCAGAAGCGGTTCTCTATTCGGCGCATTACGATCACTTTGGCATCGACCCGGCTCGTACCAAGGGCGATCAGATTTATCACGGCGCCGTGGACAATGCGACGGGCTGCGGCATTCTGCTGGAGCTGGCGCGCGTGTGGGCAGGAACCAAACCCACCCCGCCGCGCTCGATTTTATTCGCGTCCGTCACTGCTGAAGAACAGGGTTTGCTTGGTTCTGAATATCTGGGTAAGCATCTCGACCAGTTGCCTGTGAAACCCATTATCGATTTGAATTACGACGCGCTTGCCCCCATTGGCATTCCGGAAGAAGTCGAAGTGAGCGGAGCGGAACGCACCACGTTTTATCCCGAGGTCGAAAAAATTGCCAAAGAATTCAGTCTTGCGATCAAGGCCGATGCACACCCCGAAGCGGGTCACTACTACCGCTCGGATCACTTTAGCCTCGGCCGCGTCGGCATTCCTGCGTTCTCCATCAGTGAAGGCCTTAAATTCAAGGGCCACGACCTGGTCTGGGGCGACGCGCAATCCAAGGACTATGTGGAACACCACTACCACAAGCCCGCCGACGCCTTCGTCGAATCCTGGGATTTTACGGGTGACGCCAAGCTGGCCAGCTTCGGGTACGCCCTCGGTCAAGCCGCTGCCACCCAGCCGGGCGAAATCAAGTGGCTCCCCGGCGACGAATTCGAGAACGCCCAAAAGAAACTGAGATCGATGAATTTCAACGGCGACTCGCTCTTCGCTGGCCACCCGGAACTTCACCTGATTCAGGGCGAACCAATTACTTATCCGTCGGTGGCAAGGCAGACGCATACAACGGGCACTGTTATTTTCGAGATCGTGGTTGCGGAAGACGGGACCGTCGAGCGCGTTGAGACTTTGAAGGGCCATCCACTGCTGGTTGGACCAATGAAAAACAGTCTGGGCAAATGGAAGTTTGAACCTAGTGCGGGTGAACCACGAAGTTTCGAGCTCACTCTCAAATTTGAATTGCCTGATATCGCGCCGAACAAGGTTCGAGTGGTGGTTGAGGAGCCCTTCCATATTGTTGTGATGGTTGCTCCGCCAGCCACCTCCGAAACCTCAGCGGGCACGCAAATAGGGTGGTAAAAGGTTAAGATTGGGATACGGAAAATTGTCTTGCGGGACCTGAAAACTATGAAGCGACTAACCATTGAGCAGAAACGGGACATCACGGCACTCGCCGCCATGAAGGATTCCGACATTGATTTGACCGATGTGCCGGAGGTTTTGGATTGGCGTGGGGCGGAAGTCGGTAGATATTATCGACGGAAAAAGACAAGTACACGGCTTCGAATGGAACGGAAGAGGAATCGGATTCGGTAGCTTAGTTTGCAATACCGCCCCACGGCGATTCCAGCATCAACGCAAGTCGCTCACCTCGGAAGGTGGCCGCTACAATTGCTGTGGTAATTACTTCGGCCAGACGCCGGCGGTGAAGGTTCTTACTTTGGAGAAGCCGAGGCGTTCGTAGAGATGGACTGCGGTGCGATTTTCGGTGGTGACGGTGAGGGTGAGTTCGCTGAATTTCTGGGCGCGGAGGGTTTCGGCGGCGGTGAGCATCAGGATGCGGCCAAGGCCGTGACCCTGGAAGCCGGGCATGACGCAGATCTGCGTGGTGTGGCCGACACCGGTGGAGACTTCGCTGGTCAGGATTGCGCCGGCGAGTTCTTCACTTTCGGGATGATGCAGAACGAAGGATGCGTGCGGGAGAAACTGGCCGCAGCCGGGTAGCAGAATGATGTTCTTCAGGAATTTCAGAGCGCCGTTGCGCGTGCGGTACTGGTCGTTAATGTCGCCGTCGACGTGATTCGCGTAGGCCAGGTAAATCAGCTTGGCGCAGGGCTCGAAGTAACGCTCGTGCCAGCGGTCGAGGCGTAATCCGGAGTTCACGCTGGGCACGGGATCGCTCTTCTTGTGCAGGTCGAGCAGCATGAACTGCCGGGTATAGAGGCGGAAGCCCTGGTCACGCAGAGCGGCGTCGACCGGCCCGCCGAAGGGCATAAGCTGCGCTTCGATGCGGTGCAATTGCGGGAGTGCGCGCATGCTGAAGAGCATTTCGTCCAGCAGGCGGCGGCCGATCGGCTCCTGCACCTGGCTGGGCGAGACGTACAGACCGCCGATTAAACCCTTGTAATCCTCGAGTACGTAGAACGAATAGCCGACGGCGTGGCCGCCTTCAAACGCCACGCAACCCGAAAGAGCGTGGGCGTCCAGGAAGCGCTTGATCAGGTCGAGCGCGCTGCGGTAATCCCAATGGAGTTCGTCGCGCCAATGGCGGGCTTCCTCAAGCAGCAGCGGCTCAAGCTGACGGACGGTCGTCTGGCGAAGGTCAATGATATTCATCGGAGGGGCAGTCGCGCTGCACGCCTGCCCACGTGACATGATAGCCGATTCGGGGGAAGCACTGCCAAATCGGCGCTTAAAACCCTATACGAATCGGGCACATTGGGCCGAGAACGGCAACGGGACGCCGGAAACTGCATGTTACGATTCGGTTAGAACGTTTCAGTTCACAAGAAGCAAGAAGGAAATTAGACCCGCTGGCCCAGACCAGCCCCTAGCCCATGTCTATCGTTAATGAATTTCATTATCCGAGCCGCTGGTACACGAAGCTCCTGATCGTCATTCTGGCGTTCGTTTTCTTTGCGCTGCTGGCAACGGTGGTGATTTCGGGCGTGTTGACGTATTGGATCGTGAAGCCGCAGCGGACCAGTTCCGAGATCAATATGGCGAGTTTTCCGGGGCGTCCGGACGAGGTGGAATTCAGTGTCGCAGGGCTCGGCAGCCGGCGGGGATGGTTTTTCCCGGGATTCCGCGGCGCGCCGACGGTGATATTACTGCACGGATATGAATCGAGCCGGGGGGAATTGTTGACGCTGGTTTCGGCGCTGCAGGATCACCAGTACAACGTGTTTGTGTTTGACTTTGCCGCACATGGAGCCAACGCGGGCGTAACGACGTTCGGATATCGCGAAGCGGATGAAGTGCGGGCGGCGATCGATGTGATAGCAAAGCGGAATGATGTGGATGTGTCGCGGTTCGGATTGTGGGGCTACAACCTAGGGGCGTACGCGGCGTTGCGCGAGGCGGAGAAGGATGGGCGTGTGCGCGCACTGGCGCTGGATGCGGTCTACGACTATCCGAAACAGATGGTGAAGATTGGCGTGGAAAAGACGGGAGTGGGCGGATTTCCGTTCATGGTGAAGTCGGCGCAGATGTGCTTTGAGTGGATGAATTACGAGCATAAGAACGATCCGCCGCTCTCGGCGGGGATCTTGAAGCTGGCCGGGGTGCCGACGCTTTTTATCGAGGCCGCGGATGATCCGGAGACGGCTTCGATTACTCGCGAAGTGTTCCGGAAGGCGCCGGAGCCGCGGGAGGAAGCGATTATTCCTCACGGGAACTTTGTGAATCTGCCGGATGATGAGAAGCGTGAGTATGAGAATCGCGTGGTGACGTTTTTCTTAACGCGGCTGCCGGTCACCCAATTTGTTCCCAGCGTTCCCACCAAGCCCGCCAAGTGAGCGTTCGGTAGAAATCTGAAGGAGCTCCCATTCGTCCGTTTTATCGTAGTTCTCCCATAGATCTTTGCATCCAATATTCAGTTTCAGCTTAGAGCAGGAAATCAGTCGTCCAACCAACATTTCGCCAGGATTCGCAACGCCGTCCCATTCTTTCAATTCAGAATGAAAATAGAAGCTAAGCTGATAGTTTGTTGCGCGGTCTATGCCAACCAAGCGCAGAGTCGCGGGAGTAGTTCCTGAAGAATGAAGCGCATGGGAAAGATCTCTTGCCGAATAATTCCATAAGCCAAAGCGATCGAAGGTCTTTTTGTCGGTCGCGACAGACAGAATGAAAAGAAAGACTCCAAACCCCACGGCTCTAGTCAAATGCCCAATAAGCGAAGCATGTTGTGTTAGAGAAGAAAGAGCTATGACAAGAAAACTAAGGGTCAAGGCGCAGAGAAGAAAAGCGAGTGGATACTGAAGATCCGGAAACTTTAGCGAGAACAAACTGGGAGCAGCGTAGAGGCCGAGCGCAACAACTCCGGAAGCTAGTCCACTCACGAAAAACGCGATGGCTGTCGTACGGCGCAAGGGCACATGCATCGTGCTGGCTGCTCGAGCAAGTAAAATTCCCAATGGCGAAACCGCGGGCAATATATACCCCGGCAGCTTGGATTTTGAGATAGAAAAGAAAAGTAGTGGGAATAGCCCCCAGGAAATGAAAAAGAGGTCGCTTTGATTCAGGCGATGATCGAGCAAAGATTTTCGACAGAAAGAATAAATTCCAGTCAGAAGCAAAATGGTCCAGGGGAAAATGGCAATTAGCAGGATTGGAAAGTAGTACCAGAAAGGCTGGATGTGCTGGAATTGGGGAGTGAGGAAGCGGCTGAAATTGTGCTCGATGATGAAGATGCGGAAGAAGTCGGGGTTGCGGCGGGCGCAGAGGATGTACCAGGGGAGAGCGGTGAGGCAGAAGCCGGCGATGGCGACAGGATGAAGGCAGCGGAAGGCGTCGCGCCATCGTTTGGTGAACAGGGCCCAGAGTAGAACCGCGCCGCCGGAGAGGATGATGGCGGCGGGACCTTTGGCGAGGGTGGCGAGGCCAAGAAAAAAACCGAAGAGAAAGGAGGTAAAGGAGGTTGAGGAGGTAAATGAGTTGAGCGAATCCTGAGTTGTTACGGCGTTTCCTGATTGTTGAGTGGGCAAGGGAATTAGATTTAGGAGTTTGGCGGCGAAGACCATGGCGATGGCTAGTGTGGCGGCGAAGGGCATGTCGGTGGCGGCGGCGTGGGAGAATCCGATCATGCCGGCAGTGGTGGGCAGGAGGAGCAGGAGCCAGCGGGCAGTTTCGACGCCGTAAAGGCGTAAGGCTAGCCAGGCCAGGGCCAGTGTCGCGAGAAATGCGGAGATCGCGCTGGGGAGGCGCGCGGTGGTTTCGCTGACGCCAAAGAGCTTGAAGCTGAGTGCGGCGCTCCAATAATAGAGTGGTGGCTTTTCAAACCAGGGTTTGCCGTAGAGGCGCGGGGTGATGTAATCGCCGGTTTCCTGCATGTCGCGGGCGATCCAGGCGTAGCGCGGCTCGTCGGGGCCGACTAGGCCGATAGCGCCGAGATTGTGGAAGTAGCAGAGATAGAGGGTGGAGACGATCAGGACGAGCCAGAGAAGGCGCGCTACGGGCGAAAGTGGCGGGGACGCGGGAATTTCGTTGCTGGTTTGGGTCACGGAAAGAGGAGTTTAGCATTGTCGGTGTATCTTGGAAGGGAAGAAGCGGGGCGCGGGCGTTGGATTGGTTGATTGTCGCGGATTTTGACTTGGGGTATTGGTCGTAAAAGCGGAAGCTGCGCTTCCGCACTCAAAAGGGGATTGATGGAGAGGATTCAGTAAGCGGTGGCTTGGGCGTTTGTGAAGATGCTGGGGGTGTTGCCCGCGGGCGGTGGCGCGGGGGTTGGCTGCGGGGACTGTGCGAATGCTGTTGTTGTTGCTGCCGAAGATGCGTAAGACGGCGGAGTTCAATTTGCGGCTGGCGTTTCCAGAGTGGAGCGAGGCGCAGCGGCGGACTGTGCTGAAGGGGATGACGCGAAATCTGGGATGGATGGCGGCGGAGTTTGCGCGGTTGCCTCGATACACGCGAGAGAATATTGAGAATGTGGTGGTGCTGGACGGGCATGAGAATTTTCTGGAGGGGAAGAGCCGCGGGAAGGGCGTGATCTATCTCACGGGGCATATCGGAGCTTGGGAGCTTTCTTCGTATGCGCACGCGCTGTATGGATTTCCGCTGTATTACATGGCGCGAGCTTTGGATAATGCGTTGCTGGATGAAATGGTGAATGAATACCGCGGGAAGTGCGGGAACAGACCGATTTACAAGAATGAAGCGGCGCGGATGATGCTGAAGGTTTTGAAGGATGCGGGAACGGTCGGGATTCTGGCGGACCAGAACACGATGCCTGGCGAGGGTGTGTTTGTTGATTTTTTTGGGACGCAGGCTTGTACGACTACTGGCATTGCGCGGGTGGCGCTGCATACGGATGCGGCGGTGGTGCCGGGGTACGCGTACTGGGATGGGAATTTGCGGAAGTACAGATTGCGATTCGAGCCGCCAGTGGAGTTGGTGCGAACGGGGGATGCGGAACGGGATGTTCGGGAAAATACGCAGCGGTTTACGAAGGTGATTGAGGAAATTATCCGGAAGCACCCGGAGCAGTGGGTTTGGATTCATGCGCGGTGGAAGAACCGGCCGGAGGGGGAACCGCGGCTTTATGAGATTTAGAGAAGGAAGAAAATAGAAAATAGAAAATCAAGAATTAACGCAGAGGACGCAGAGAAAAGAGGGACGGAGGGGGAATGAAATTCGGCAAGATGTTGATGACGGACCTGGCGAGGGCGATTCAGACTCCTCTCGAAGGCGACAGAGCACAGTTTATCACTGGTGTGGCGGGGCCGGAGCGCGCGGGGGAGCACGACCTAATTTACGTGGAATCCCCGAAGCATGCCGACCGTGCGCAGGCCTCGCGAGCCCTTTGTGTGGTGGCGCCGGAGGGAGTGCTGCTGCCGGGAAAAACGGTGTTGCGGAGCGCGAAGCCCAAGGTGGCGTTCGCTCACAGTGCGGCGCTGCTTGCGATGCAGGTGCGGCTGGAAACAGAGATTCATCCCACGGCAATCATTGCGCCAGACGCCAAAATCGGGGCCTACGTCAAAATCGGCCCATACGCGGTGATCGGCAAGGAAGTGCAAATTGGGGATGCAACTCGAATCGGTGCGCACTGCGTGATTGGGGAACGGAGTTGGCTCGGCAAGGCTTGCATACTTTATCCGCGCGTAACTCTCTACGAGAATGTCCGCTTGGGGAATCGTGTCCAGATTCACGCTGGTGCGGTTGTAGGTTCCGATGGGTTCGGCTACGCGTTCGACGGAGAAAAATACTGGAAATTTCCGCAGGCGGGATTGGTGGAGATTGCGGATGACGTGGAGATTGGGGCGAACACCACGATTGATCGCGGATCGCTGGATGACACGCGGATTGAAGAGGGGGTGAAACTGGATAACCTGGTTCATGTGGGCCACAATGTGCACATTGGGGCGCATACGGTGATTGCGGCGCAGACGGGGATTTCGGGGTCGACCAAATTGGGGCATCACGTGGTGGTGGGCGGGCAGGTGGGAATCGCGGATCATTGCACTCTGGAGGATGGTTCGATTGCGGGGGCGCAAGCGGGGATTCCCACGGGAAAGATTATTCGGAAGGGGCAGACGGTGTGGGGAACACCGGCGCGGCCGCTGCAGCAATTTAAAGAGGCGTATTTTTGGTTTGCGCGGCTGCCGGAATTGGCAGCAAGAGTGAAGAAAATCGAAGAGAAGAGTTAACCACAGAGAGCACAGAGCGCCACAGAGTTCGCGGAGAGGTCGAGAGAACTAATGGGAATCGCGCAGGTCAAAGAGGGGACGCTGTGGAGGCTCGTGGTGGTGGGCGGGCACACGCGGAGTATTGGGAAAACGCAGTTGGTGTGCGACATCATTGCGGCTTTTCCGAAGACGGAATGGATTGCGGGAAAGATTACGCAATACGGGCACGGAGTCTGCGCGCAGAACGGGGAGAACTGCGATTGCGCCCCGGAGGAGCATGTTTGCGTGCTGGATTGGGAGACGAACGCGGACACGGGAACGGATAGCGCACGATTTCTGGCTGCGGGGGCAAAGAGGTCTTTCTGGTTGAGGACGAAGCAGGGTTTTCTGGCGGAGGGATTGCCTTTATTGCGAGAGGCGTTGAGCGAAGTGGCGAGTGGCGAGTGGCCCTTCGACTCCGCTCAGGACAGGCGAGTGGCGAGTGAAGAGGGGAAAAGCCGGGCGGTGATTCTGGAGAGCAATTCGCTGATGCAATTTGTGAAGCCGTCGCTTTATTTTGCGGTGATTGATCCCTTGCGGGAGGATTTTAAGGAATCAGCGCAGATTGCACTAGACCGGGCTCATGTTCTGGTTCTGCGGGGCGAAGTGGGCGGCGACGGGCCGCCCGCGCCACTCTGGATGAGGCTGCCCAGCAAACTGCTTCAGGAGAAACCGTCGGTTTTGCAGAGGGAAGGGCAGCCACTGCCTGGGCCAATTGAGGTCCTGGTGCATCGAATGTTGGACACGCCGGGAGGCGTTTCGTTGTGACACTTTGTGACAACCCGCTGTTTACGGATGGGCATCTTAGGCGTTGACCGAGTTATAATCGACGGCGATAATAAGTAAGTACTGGGGGTACCTGGCTCAGGGTCGCCTCGTTACCTTCCGGAAGTCCAAGGCATCAGAGAATTTAGCGGTTTTCAAGGAGCGGCTTGGGGCTAAGCCCGGCTGCAGTTCGGTCTGCTCTGGGGGGAGCATAGATGGCGTCATTTGTACGCGTAGGGGAGGAACTACCCACAAGGCCAGCGCCAGCACCGTGGCGCCAGGAAGGCTGGGCGGAAAAGATTGAAACCGCCGTCAGGAATGGGGCGGAGTACCTCCTGTCCGTGCAGGCCGAAGAGGGTTACTGGCACGGCGAACTGGAAGCCGACACAACTCTCGAATCCGACTACATTTATTACCTCCACGTTCTGGGCAAGGCGGAACCGGAGAGGATTGCGAAACTGGCGAATTATGTGCGCCAGAAACAGCTGCCCGACGGCGGCTGGCCGATCTACCCGAACGGGCCCTCCGAATTGAATGCTACCTGTAAAGCGTATTTCGCATTAAAACTGGCTGGAGATTCGCCGGACTCGGCGCATCTGACCATGGCTCGCGAAGTGATCCACCGGCTGGGCGGGCTGGAACACACAAATTCCTATGTGCGGTTTTATCTGGCGCTGGTGGGTGCGGTGGGATGGGAGCTGGTTCCCGCGATTCCGCCGGAGCTGATGCTGCTGCCGAACTGGTTTTACCTGAACATTTACGAGATGTCTTCGTGGACGCGTGGAATCGTGATTCCGATGTCGATTCTGGCGTCGCTGCGACCGGACTTCCGTTTGCCGGAACATGCGCGGGTGGATGAGTTGTTCAAGGATCCATCGCAGAAGGCGGCGGCGTTCAACTGGAGCAAGCAGCTGATTTCCTGGAAGAATCTGTTCCTTGCCGTGGACCGCGGCCTGAAGCTTTACGAGAAGCTGCCGTGGAAGCCACTGCGGAACAAAGCGCTGCGGGAAGCGAAGCAGTGGATGGTGGAACACATGGAGCGCACCGACGGCCTGGCGGCGATTTATCCGTCGATGATGAATTCGATATTTGCGCTGATGGCGATGGGGCACGGCGTTGACGATCCGCTGACGTTTCGCGAGATTAAAGAGTTTTCCCGGTTTGAGATTGAAGAGGGTGACACAATTCGCCTGCAGCCGTGTGTTTCGCCGGTATGGGATACGTGCATCGCGATGGTGGCGCTGGAAGAGGCGGGAATGCCCGCGGACCATCCTGCGCTGGTGAAGGCGGCGGACTGGCTGCTGACGAAGCAAATTCTGGGCGGCGGCGACTGGCAGATCAAGAACAAGGATGCGGAGCCGGGGGGTTGGGCGTTTGAATACCGGAATGACTTTTATCCCGACGTGGACGACACGGCGTTTGTGCTGATGGCGTTGCAGCGTGTGAAGTTCCCGGACGAAAAGCGGATGGAAGCGGCGCTGCGGCGCGGCGTGCAGTGGTTGCTGAGTATGCAGAACCGCGACGGCGGTTGGGGCGCATTTGACCGCGACAACGACAGGCAGATTCTGTGCAACATTCCGTTCGCGGACCACAACGCGATGATCGATCCTTCGACGGCGGATGTGACGGCTCGCGTGCTGGAATGCCTGGGACGGTTCGGATGGCCCGCGGAGCATCCGGTTGTCCAGAAGGCCGTGAGTTTCCTGACGAAGGATCAGTCGAAGGATGGTTCGTGGTTTGGGCGCTGGGGCGTGAATTACGTTTACGGAACGAGCGGCGTGTTGCGAGCGCTGGAAACGGTTTCGCTGACGGCGCAGGATTATTGCGCACGGGCGGTTGCGTGGTTGCGGCAGGTGCAGAAGGCCGATGGAAGCTTTGGCGAATCGCTGCTGAGCTATGAGATGGAGTCGACGAAGGGACAGGGGAACAGCACTCCTTCGCAGACCGCGTGGGGATTGATTGGATTGCTGGCGGGCGCGGATCGCAACGATCCGGCGGTGGGGCGCGCGGCGGAGTACCTGGTGACGCAGCAGAACGCGAACGGCTCGTGGAGTGAAGACGATTTTACTGGTACGGGCTTCCCTGGCGTTTTTTATCTGAAGTACCACCTTTATAAGAATTCCTTTCCGGTGTACGCGCTGGCCCGTTACCGCAATCAGGGACGGCGCGCGGAAGAGTATTGCGCGTGCAAGTTTTTGCCGGGTGAGTTCCGGTTGCGGAGCGGTTTATATACCAAGCGCGAACGGAGCGCTTCCTAAGCAAACGAATGCGGTACCCCCTTGGCTTAGTGCTGGATTCCGCGAGATACCTCGCGTCGCGGAAACTTCGAGGTGACAAGAAAATACCGGTGATGCTGTCGCTTGATCCATTGGGCGGATGCGCGAGCGCATACGGAGGAGCGAACGGAAACGGCGCCGGCGCGAGCGCGTCGGAACAGCGCGCGATGCTGAGCGTGGAGCAATGTCTGGCGGCGATGAAAGAGTGCGATACGCCGGTTGTGGCGATTTGCGGTGGGGAACCACTCGGGTATCCGGAGATTGCACGGTTGACACGGGAGATTCTGGAGCTCGGGAAGCATCTTTTTCTATGCACGGATGGGACGCTGATCCGGCGGCGGCTGCACATGATTCCTCCGTACACGAATTTTTTCTGGAATGTGAAGCTGGATGGAACGGAAACGGCACACGACGGAAGGGTGAACCGGCCGGGACTATTTGCGGAAGCTCTGGATGGAGTGAAAGCGGCGAAGAACGCGGGTTTTTTTGTGGTGGTGACGACGACGATTTATCCGGACTCGGATGTGCGAGATGTGGCGGAGCTGTTCGAGCAGTTGCATGCAATTCACGTTGATGGGTACATGCTTTCGCCGCACTATCCGGCGCGGCAGATGTGCCGGAATTCAGCGGCAATGTTTCATGACAAGATGCGGCAGCGATTCCGCGAGGCGAGCGATCTGTTGAGCGAATACAACCTGCTGACTTCGCCGATTTACCTGGAGTATCTGCGCGGGGAGCGGGAGTTGGATTGCTGCGCGTGGGGAAGCCCGGTGTTTGGGCCGCAGGGCTGGGCGGCGCCGTGCACGCAACTGAATTATGGCTATCAGCAGGAATACAAGAACCTGTTGGAAAAGACTGTGTGGGAGAATTTCGGGCGCGGAATGAATCCGCGGTGCGAGCCGTGCTCGAGCCACGCGGGGTATGAGACCGCGGCGATTCTGGGGATGAATCCGAAGGCCGGGGATTTCTGGAAGATGCTGGCGTGGCAACTGCAGGGCGGGTTGGGCGAGAAGCGCGAGGGATCACGCAAGGCATGACGACACTGGTGACAGGCGCGGCGGGATTTCTGGGCAGCCATGTGGCGCGGCAACTGGTGGCGCGCGGAGAATCTGTGCGCGTGCTGATGCGGGCTTCCAGCAGCAACCGGGCGATCAGCGATTTGTCGCTTGAGTATGTGACGGGAGATTTGCGGGATGCGGCTTCGCTGGATCGCGCGATGGCCGGCGTGAAGCGGGTGTATCACGTGGCGGCGGATTACCGGTTGTGGGCAAAGAGGTCGCAGGATATATACGATTCGAACGTTGGGGGAACGAAGAACCTGCTGGCGGCGGCAAAGCGCGCGGGCGTAGAGCAACTGATTTATACAAGCACCGTGGCGACGATTGCAGTGGACCGACCGGAATTGCCGAATGAATTCACGGACGCGAAGCTGGAAGAGATGGTGGGGCATTACAAGCGGTCGAAATGGATGGCGGAGCGCGAGGTGATTCAGGCCGCTAAAGAGGGACTGCCCGTGATTGTGGCGATGCCGACTACGCCGGTGGGGCCGTGGGACTGGAAGCCTACGCCGACGGGGAAAATCATTTTGGATTTTCTGAATGGGAAGATGCCGGGATACGTGGAGACGGGATTGAATTTTGTTGGCGTGGAAGACTGCGCTGCAGGGCACCTGCTGGCGGCGGAGAAGGGCAAAGTGGGCCAGCGATATTTGCTGGGAGCGGAGAATTTGACGCTGAAGGGACTGCTGGATTTGCTGGCGCAGATTACGGGTTTGCGGGCACCGGGAATGAAGATTCCGCACGGGATGGCGCTGGGTGTAGCTTATGTAGATACGGTGTTTTCACGGCTGATGGGAAAAGAGCCGCAGATTCCCGTGGAAGGCGTGAAGATTGCGCAGCACAAAATGTTTGTGGATGCTTCGCGGGCGCAGCGGGAATTGGGATTTCAGCCCGGGCCGGTTGTGGCGGCTTTGGAGCGGGCGGTGCGGTGGTACCAGGCGAATGGGTATGTGACGGCCCGAAGGGCGAAGAAGATTAAGTTGGCGGCATGAAGGAATGAAGTAAAGAATCAGACGTTTGAGGGATTGCGGATGAAGGTACTGATTACATTTGCGGTGGAGGCGGAGTTTGCGGCTTGGCGGAAGCTGCGCACGTTCAACCTGATTGATTATGAGGGGCTGAAACTGCGGAAGACGGTCGTCGGGACCACGGAGATAACTGTTCTGATCACGGGTGTGGGTTCGGAAGCCGCGGGGCAGGCCATGGGCTTGATGATGCGGATGGCGGATAAGGATCAGTATTTTGATGTATGCGTTTCGAGCGGACTGGCGGGAGCACTTTGCGACACGCTGAGTGTGGGAGACATTATCGCGCCGAAGGAACTTATCGTAGAGCTGAAACACGCGGGCCACGGGGCTGAACGCCTTGAGGTGGACGCGGAACTGCGGCAGTTGGCACTCGGACGAGGGGCAAAGAACGCGAATTGCATGTTTACGACGGATGAGATTTTGGTGAAAGCCAGTCAGAAGAAATCGTGCGCTTCGCGAGCGCAATCGGTGGACATGGAGAGTTTTGAAATCGTGAAAGCGGCTTCGGCGTGGGGAGCGCGGAGCGTGGTGATTCGAGCGATCAGCGACTCGGCGACGGAAGATCTGCCTATTAATTTCAATTTGACGCTCTCCGACAAGAAGGAAGTGAGCCTCTCGAAAGTGCTGATTCAGATTGCGAAAAATCCGTTGGCGCTGCCTGCGTTGATCCGATTCGGCGGGCAGAGCAAGCAGGCCGGAGCGTTGCTGGCAGCATTTCTGGAAGGCTATTTGAAGGAACTGGCGAGCGTGGGGAGCACGAAACAGGTGAGCGAGGCGACAGCGAGATGAGCGGCGCGGGTACGATAGTAGAGCGGGTAAGGGTTCTGGGGCCGATACCCAAGACGATGCGGGCGGGTGTGTACCGCGAAAAGGGAATTGTGCGCGTGGAAGAGGTGCCGGTGCCGTCCGTGGGCGATGGCGAAGTTTTAATCAAGGTTGCGGCGTGCGGAATCTGCGGGACGGACATCAAGAAGATTTTTTACAGGTATGTGGAGCCGCCGCAAATTTTGGGACACGAATTGGCTGGGACGGTTGTGGCGGTCGGGCGCGGCGTTACGAAATGGAAGCTGGGCGACCGGGTAATGAGTTTTCATCACATCCCGTGCGGCGAATGTTTCTTTTGCGAGCGGCGGATGTTTTCGCAATGTAAGCTGTACAAATCCACGGGATTGACGGCTGGATTCACGCCGAACGGGGGGGGCTTTGGGGAGTACGTGAAAGCGATGCCGTGGGTTGCGGAGCGCGGGATTGTGGCGCTGCCGGACAACGTGAGCTTTGAAGAGGCTACGTTCATTGAGCCGATTAACACGATTGTTAAAGCGGTGCAAAAGGCGCGGGTGACGGCCGGGGAAACGGTGCTGATCATCGGGTGCGGGCCGATCGGATTGCAGCTATTAATGGTTGCCCAAATCGATGGCGCGCGCATCTATACAAGTGACCCGGTGGCGACGCGCCGGGAAAAGAGCTTAAGGCTCGGGGCGCTTGAGTCTTTTAACCCTGTAAGTGGTAAGCTAGTTGAAGAAGTCCGGGCCCGGTCGGAGGGTCGCGGGGCAGACGTGGTGCTTGTCGCGGTGGCGCATCCAGCGGTTGTGGTGGAAGCACTGGCGGCGGCGAGGCCAGGGGGGCGGGTTCTCCTGTTTGCAGCCAATGATCCTGTGACAAAGATAGAGTTTCCAGCCTCGGCGGTGGGGATCGACGAGAAGGAAATCCTTGGCAGCTATAGCGCGGCGGTTGACATCCAAGAAAGTGCGGCGGGGCTGGTGCTGGGGAAGAAACTGCCGGTGATGGATATCGTCACGCACCGGTTTCCTTTGGATAGAATCCAGGAGGGCTTAGAACTGGCGGCGCATCCCACGGACGAATCCCTGAAGATTCTGATAACGCACCAATGAAAACAGCATCCCCAAAAAAGATCGAGCTTGGACTGGAAGAATCGCTTTTCCAGGAAAAGCTGGTCGTGCCTTCCCGAATGACCGCAGCCGTGCTCTACGGCAGCGAAGACCTTCGAATCGAACAAATTGATGTGCCTGCGCTTGCGGTGGACGAGGTGCTGCTGCGCGTTCGGCTGGCGCTGACCGACGGAACGGACCTGAAGGTCTGGAAGCGCGGGTATCACGCAAAGATGATTCAGCCGCCGGCCGTGTTCGGGCACGAGGTGGTGGGCGAAATTGTGGCGATGGGGAAGCGGGTGGATCCGCGGTGGCGGCTGGGGACGCGAGTGATTGCGGCGAATTCGGCGCCGTGTTTGCGGTGCTATCACTGCCGGCGCGGGCAGGAAAATCTTTGCGACGATTTGCTGTTTAACAATGGTGCGTACGCAGAGTACATGCGGATTCCGGGGCGGATTGCGCGGGAGAACATGCTGGAAGTGCCGCACGGTGTGGACGACCACAGCGCGGCACTGGTGGAGCCGCTGGCTTGCGTGCTGCGCGGCGTGCACGAAATGGAAGTGCGCACGGGCGATACGACCGTAGTGATTGGGTGCGGGCCGATTGGATTGATGTTTGTGCGGATGCTGACACGGCGCGGGGTCCGGGTGATTGCGCTGGCTCGGCGCGAAGGACCGCTTGCGGTGGCACGGAAGTTGGGCGCGGCGGCGGCGATCAATGTTACAGAGACTGCGGATGTGGCAGCGGCGGTGCGAGCGTTGACCGATGAGGGCCGCGGGCCGGATTCGGTGGTCGAGGCGGCGGGCAATCCCGCGACGTGGGAACAGGCTTTGGCGATGGTGCGGCGCGGCGGCGTGGTGAATTTCTTCAGCGGGTTGCCGACCGGGACGCGGGTGGGGATCGAGCCGGCTGCGATTCATTATTCGGAGATCAAGATTATTTCGCCGTTTCATCACACGCCGCGATTTATTCGCGAGGCGCTAGAAGCGATCCGGCGCGGGGATATTTCGGCGCACGATTTTGTTACCGAAGACATTCGACTGGAAGACCTGCCGCAGGCGTTTGAACGAATGAAGACGCGAAGCGGGGAAATCAAACTGGCGGTCAGGCCGTAGAAGAAGTGACTGGTGATTCGTGACTGGTGACTGGTGGAGAGAGCGTGGTCAGCGACCAGTGGCCAGTGAAGAGGAAGCCCACCCATTTTCTTGAAACTCCATGAGGATACAGAAGGCTGATGCTGCGTCCGGGCGAATTGAAAATTGCCGAAAAGCTGCCTGCGGATGGTTGCGCGCCGGCGGAAGCGCAGGCGTATACGCGCTGGCTGGCTACGCATCATTACGAAAATTTCAATGTGGCGTCGTGGCTCCTGCCGAAGGATCTGCACCAACATTTTTATAATTTGTATGCATATTGTCGCTGGGCGGATGACCTGGGGGATGAAATTCCGGCAAGAGAGCGAGCGCTGGAGTTGCTGGATTGGTGGGAGCGGGAGTTGGATGCATGTTACGAGGGACGGCCCTCTCATCCCGTTTTTGTCGCGCTGCGCGAGACGATTGTGGCGAAGGATGTGCCGAAGCGGCCGTTCGCGGATTTGCTGAAGGCGTTCCGGCAGGATCAGGTCGTGAAACGGTATCCGACGTGGGATGCGGTGCTGGACTACTGTGTGTATTCGGCGAATCCCGTGGGGCGGCTGGTGCTGTATTTGTGCGGGTACCGGGATGAGGAGCGACAGAAACTATCGGATGCGACGTGTACGGCGCTGCAACTGGCGAATTTCTGGCAGGATGTTTCGCGGGACCTGGAGATTGGACGGATCTACATTCCACTGGATCGGGCGGCGGCGCATGGGTTGAGCGAGCAGGAGATTGTCGGAAGAAAATTCGACGCGCGATATGTTTCGCTGATGAAGGAATTGATTGAGTACACGCGCGGGTTATTCGAGAAGGGAATGCCGCTGGCGAAAAGGGTGGAAGGGAAGTTGAGCGTGGATTTGGAGATGTTCAGCCGGGGCGGGCTGGCGGTGCTGGATGCGATTGAAGCGATGGGGTACGACACGCTGCACCGGCGGCCGGAAGTGAGCAAGGTGAGGCAGGTTGGCTTGCTGGGACGGGCTTTGGTTACGCATGTGCTTGGCGGTTCGGGTGAGAGCCGGAATGTGGGATTAGCGCGTGAGGGAGCGAGCAAGCTATCCGCGGATCCGACGGAAGCGGAAATCGGCGCGTCGTATGGGCAGTGCCACCAGATTGCGCGGAGCGCGCACAGCAATTTTTATCCGGCGTTTTTTCTGTTGCCGAAGGCGAAGCGCGACGGAATTGTGGCGCTGTATGCGTTCATGCGGCTGATTGACGACGTTTCAGATGAAGGCAAGGATGTGGCGGCGAAGCAGCGCGGCCTGGCTCGGTGGAGAGCGTCGTTGGATGAAGCGGTTACCGGGCAGTCGCAGGCATTTGACGGGAACGCGGCGCGGTCATTGGAAGCTGGCGATTTATACGGCGAGCGCGAAGTGTTGCCGGCGCTGGTGGATACGATGGAGCGGTTCCGGATGCCGGCGCGTTATCTTCACGATCTGATCAGCGGTGCGGAGATGGACCTGACGATTCAGGAGTATCCGACGTTTGAGCGGCTGAAGGAATATTGCTATCGCGTGGCGGGAACGGTCGGGCTGACGTGCACGCACATTTTTGGATTCAGAGATTCGAAAGCGCTGGACCTGGCGGAAAAGCTGGGGCTGGCGTTTCAACTGACGAATATTATTCGCGACGTGCGCGAGGATTTTTCTGTGGGAAGGATTTATCTCCCGGAGGAAGACCTGGCGCGTTACGGCGTTGCGAAAGAGGACTTGGGGCGCAACGAGGCCACTTTGGGTGTGCGGGAACTGTTGCGGTTTGAGGCGGACCGGGCGTGGAATTTGTATGAAGAGGGCACGCAACTGCTAGGGCTGATCGAGGAAGACAGCCGGAGTACGCTGTGGTTGCTGGTGCATACATACAGCGCGCTGCTGGCGCGGATCGAGTCGCTGGATTTTGCCGTGTTTGGGGAGCGGGTGCGGCTCTCCAAGCCGGAGAAGATGATGTTGATGGCAAAGGCGCGTTTCGGGCGCCCCACGGAAGAGAACATCCTTGCAAAATGTGATCGTGATCGGCGGCGGGCTGGCGGGGCTGTCGGCGGGCGTCGCGCTGGCTGAAGCCGGCTGGCGGGTGCGCCTGTTTGAACAGAGACCGTTTTTGGGCGGCCGGGCAACATCGTACGTGTTGCCCGACGGCGAGCACGTGGACAACTGCCAGCATGTGACGCTGGGTTGCTGCACGAATTTGGAAGATTTTTACCAGCGGGTTGGTTCTGCCGGAAAGATAAAATTTTTTGACCGGCTTGTGTTTCAAGATCCGCAAGGACGCATCGGCGAAATGGAGGCAGGAATTTTACCCGCGCCGTTTCACATGACAGGATCGTTTGCGGGGTTTGCGCCGCTGAGCTTCGCGGACAAGCGGAGTATTGCCTGGGCGATGCTGGATATTCTTCGCGGCAAGGGGCGCACTGCGGACCTGGACGAACCGGGCGGCATTTCGATGCTGGAATGGTTGAAGCGACGAAAGCAGACGCCGGGAGCGATCGAGCGATTCTGGCGCGTGGTGCTGGTAAGCGCGCTGGATGAAGAGCTGGACAAGACCGATGCGCGATTTGGCGTGGATGTTTTCTGGAAGGGGTTTTTGTCGAACCGCACGGGATACCGGATGGGCGTGCCGTCGGTGCCGCTGGCGGAGCTTTACGATGGGTGCAAGGCGGAGATTGAAAAACGCGGCGGGGAAGTGAATTTGCGGATGCCGGTGCGAACCATTCACGTTGAAAACGGTGCGGTGGCGGGCGTGGAGTTTGATGGAGGACGGCAGGAGACTGCTGATGCTTTCGTGTTTGCACTGCCGCATCCGGCGATGGCGGAGTTGGCGAGCGACGAAATGAAGCGGTTGGAACCGCGGCTCGGGGAGTTGGGAAATATAGGTGTGGCGCCGATTACGGGAGTGCACTTCTGGTTTGACCGCGAAGTGATGAAGGAGCCGTTTGTGACGCTGCTGGATACGACGACGCAGTGGATTTTTAACAAGACGGCGTTGTACGGAACTTCGAACGGGTCAGGGAAGGAAAAAGGGCAATACTTACAGCTGGTGATCAGCGCTTCGTATGACCTTTTGCAGAAGCCACGGCAGGAGATTATTGACTTGTGTTTGCAGGAAGTACGGCAGGCGCTGCCAGCGGCGCGCGAGGCGAAATTGGTGAAGGCCACGGTCATTAAGGAAGCGGCGGCTACATTTTCCCCGCAACCGGGTGTTGACCGTTGGCGTCCTACTCAGGAGACGAAGATTCGGGGAATGTTTTTGGCGGGGGATTGGACGGCAACCGGTTGGCCGGCGACGATGGAAGGTGCGGTGCGGAGCGGGTATTTGGCGGCGGAGGCTGTGCTGCGGAGCGTGGGGACACCGAGAAAGTTTTTGCAGGCGGATTTGCCGGCGGATGGATTTGTGAGGTGGTTTTGCTAGTGTATGGACGGCCTTCTGAGGCCGTCCGCTGGCGGGAAGTGCGTAGCGTTTGGAACCACGCGGCCCGCCTCGGAAGGCGGGCCCTACGGTGCTGCAAAACATTCGTGGCCATCTAAAGGTGGCCGCTACGTGGGTTGGATGAAAGTTGTTAGGCGGCGCTCGGACAGGGTCAGGTGTTCGGTGGCGCGGTCGATGGCAGCGTAGGCAGCTTGATTCGCGGATTTGAACTGATCGAAAGAAGATTCGGAATCCCAGTAGTCGAGGGTGAAGTAGAAGCGGGAACGGGAGAGGTCCTGAAGGAGACGAGTCTCGCGGTAATGCGGGTCGCTTTGGAAGAGGCGAACCCAATCGCCGCGGGGGCCATAGACCGATTGAAAGCATTCTTCGCAACCGGGCTTGACTTCGTACTCCCAGAGGGCTACAAACATAGTTGTCCCATCTCCTGCTCTCGCAACCCGGCAATCCAGGAACACTTCATTGGGGAAGGCTGGCCTGCCAGGCGATTGTAGCAACCCGATTGGATACAAGACGCAAAGAGATCCTCTCTGTAGTGGTGTAGATACACGGTGAAGTTGCAGTCCGTTGAGACTGACGGACGGAGGCGTTTGTGGATCGCAAGTACGGCCACCGCGGCTATCGCGACGCGGAAAAGCACGAAAAAAAAGAACGACCAGATCGCAAGCCGCCGCAGGGCGGGCCGCGTGGAGCTACGGACCACCTGGGGCCGCGGACGCCGCGCATGGTGGGGACGGTGACCCGGGCGCGCTGTTCCAATTGCGGGGCGGTGCTGGTTTCGGGATTTGACGCCAATGGGAAATGCCCGAAATGCGGATTTGAGCTGCATTGCTGCAAACAGTGCCGGTTTTTCGATTCGGGCGCGCAGTTTGAGTGCACACAGCCCGTCACGGCACGGGTTACTCCTAAAGACGCGAAGAACGATTGCACTCTCTACGAATTCAGAATGACTGTGGAGAAAGATACGGCGCCGACGTCGTATATGCAGCCGGCGCAGGTTCCCGTGGAGCCTCCGTCCAACGGGCGGCCAATGGATGCGCGGCAGGCATTTGAAAACCTCTTCAAGAAGTAGATCCCTTCGATTTCTTCCCCGTTGGTAAACCTATCGGGAAGAGTGTCGGTGCTGCCGGCATTTCGCTGGAGATTTGTTCGAGTTGCGGGTAGCGCTGGCGGAGTTCATCGGGCACTTTCAGTTTTGTTCCCTTCAAAATGCTGAGGAGTTGCAGGGCGTTTACGACGGCTTTGCCCTGGTAGTGGTTGTTGGTGACCACAAATGTATTGTTGGTGTGTTTCTGGACTTCCTGGATGCGCGCGACCCAGGGTTGTAGCTCTTCTGCAGAATAAAGATAGTTGTAGCGTTCGTGGGCGGGAAGTTTGGGATCGTCGCTGAACCAGGTGTCGTAGCGGCGCCCGTGGAATCGGACGTAGCCGGTGGGCGAGGTGCTTTGCGCGGTTGGGGCGACTGAATTTCCGATGATGGGTTGATCGATGTTGCAGAAGCCGGCGTTGTGCTCTCGCAATAAATCGAGAGTGGATTGCGTTTGCCAGGAAGAGTGGCGGAGTTCAACGACGAGAGGGTAGTCGGCGAAACGCATTAAGAGTGCGGAAAGATGGGCGGTGGTCTCGGCTGATTTGTGAAAGGAGAATGGGAATTGGAGGAGAACCGCGCCAAGCTTGCCAGCCTGGCGGAGAACGTCGAAGCCTGCGCGCGCGGCGCGTTCGTCTTCGGCGGTGGCCGCAGGTTCGTGGGTGAAGCGCTGCCAGAGTTTGGCGGTGAAAAGGAACGCGGGATTTGCGGCGACGCGTTCGATCCATGCGGCGGCGTGGTCCGGGCGGATTGGTTGATAGAAAGAAGTGTTGATCTCGATGGTGTCGAAGAACTGGGCCAGGAATGAGGCTTCGTGGAAAGTTTTCGGGCGGCGCGACGGATAGACAACGCCGGACCAGTCGGGGTACGACCAGCCAGCTGGGCCGATACGCAGGCGGGCTTGGGAGAGGGATTGGGGAGCGGAGTCTTTTTTCGCGCGCATCGGGGCTACTGTTAGGCTAGAAATTTGCGCAGGGTCTGTCAATGCGGGGCGTTGCGCGGGCGATTGGGGCTTGTTATGCTGGCGTTGTTATGTGCTGCAGAATGCGACTGCTTCGCAGCCCCTCCGGATTCCTCTCCAAACCCTACAGGTGCAACCATGAACGTTTCGATCAGCTATAAGCATGTGGAAGCGCAACAACCGGTGGCAGCGGAGGTGATACGGCGGCTGGATAAGCTGAACCGGCTGCTGAAAAGTTATCAACCGGACATGATTCAGTTGAAGGGAGTGTTTTCGAAGAATCAGAGGACGGAGGAGCAATCGTGCGCGCTGACGCTCTCGCTGCCGAATGGGACGCTGCACGCGACAGGGAACGGCAAGAATGTGCTGGCCGGGTGCAAAAAGGCGTTCAGCGAAATTGAAACGCAAGTGAAGAAGCACCAGTCGCGGCTGCGGCGCGAGCACGAGTGGAAGCGGAAGCGGCCGATGCCTATTGAATAGGACAGTTCGTTGGGCACGGGTGAGCGCGAAGCGGGAATAAGAGTTTTCCTGTACAATTAAAGTTTGTGTCCGCAGGGGCGTAGCTCAGTGGTAGAGCAGCGGCCTTTTAAGCCGAAGGTCGTGGGTTCGATCCCCACCGCCCCTACCAAACCTTCATTACTTTTCAACCAGTTACAGGAACCTTAGCTCCAATTCAGCGGGTTAGCTTCCAAACGCGGCTTGCAAGTGTGTCCACTGCTCGCCGCTGGGCGTCACCAATCACGTGCGCATATTTCTGCAAAGTGATCCGCGCATTGCTGTGACGCATCTGGCGCTGCACCACTGAAGGCGCGACACCGTTCTCAATCAGTTCGCTTGATGCCATGTGCCGGAAAGCGTGAAGCGCAGCGCGTTCAATTCCCAAGTCTTTAAGTGTGGCTTGGAGCTTGAGCGCAACTTTGTTTCGCACCATCGGCTTGCCCACTTTGTTGCAGAAGAGCAGGTCCGCTTCGTTCTCCCTCGAGTGTTGAGCGAGGAACGTGCGTAGCCTTTCTGCAAGCGCGTCGGGAATCGGCAAGTCATCCGAACTAGATCGGGACTTTGGCGCGTGCATCTGCCGGGTCGCCGCGTCCAACGTGCGGCGTATACGGATCACGCGTTTTTCAAAGTCTATGTCAGTGCGTTTGAGTGCGAACACAGTTCTCCGCCGCACGTGGGCACGTGACAACAACCCATAGCCCAGAGGCAATCTCGCGGAGGCTAGCAGGGACTAACGACCCTGTCCGGTACTAAAGCGAATTCCCTAGGGAATCAGCCCAATTACATCCCGAACGCAAAGTAGGCACACTGTCTGACACAGGCAGGGCTCACGTGTCCGGTAGGAGTGTAAAAGCGTGCCTTGCAAGTGCAGAATTCCGGCGTCAGATGTGGCTGATTTCCAACGACACTCCGCTGCTTAGGCAGTAGAAGGATTGCGACGAGCGACTTTGCTGCAGCTCTGTGATTGAGGATGCTTCGCGCGCAACCAAAGGCACGCCAGGCCACGTTTTTGGTCTTAGATACACCGCTGACATGGCGTAAGCGGAGAACGAAATGCCGCGCGAGAAATCAATTCGGCGAGGGCAAAGGGAGAGATTGATATGTCAACCAAGAAGATTCTACTTGCGGATGATTCCTGCACCGCACGACTGGTGAACAGGATGATTTTTAGTCAAAAGACAAATTACGTGCTCATCAGCGCCGTTGACGGAAAAGAGGCGGTCGAGCGGGCGCAGCGTGAAAAGCCGGACCTGATTCTGATGGACATCATCATGCCGCGCATGACCGGACTGGAAGCCTGCCGGGCCCTGAAAAAGGACAAGGAAACGGAAAAAATACCGGTCATCCTGCTGACCACCCGAGGGGAAGAACGGTATGTGCAGGAAGGTTACGCCAGCGGGTGCAGCGACTATCTGACGAAACCCGTGAATGACGTCGAGCTGCTGGATTTGTTGAAAGCGTATCTCGGCGAATAGTTCGAAGCGAGCAAAACCAATGCAGAATTCACGTACAGGCACCGAGGACAGAACATGATAGGCACGGGAGATCGAGGTGGGTCACCAATGAACGCGTCAGTTCGGACAAAACAGGCCAACGCAGACTCACGAGTTCCCGCGGGAACGGAGAAAGTGCACCTCCACGTGCACCAACTTTCCCTGCGGCAACAGATGGAGCGCAATCACTTTCTGCTCGAGCGCCTCAACGCATCGAGCGCACGGCTCATTCAGTCGCTAGAAAACGAGGACGCGTTTGAAGCCGTCGCGGAAATCATTGGCAATCTTATCGGCTCGGAAGAAGTGGCGATTTTCGATTATTGCCCGGCCGATGAAACCTTCCCCCTGGCCTGGTCGTGGGGGGTTGAACCTGCGGACATGGAACTTTTCAAATCGGGCGCCGGCATGTTCGGCCGCGCGGTAAGCCAGGGAACGAGCCAGTTTCGAGAGCGACACCCGGAGCAAGATCTTTTGCCGTTCGAGAAGCACTTGACGGCTTGCGTGCTCCTGAAGTCAAGCCACGAGGTTGTTGGGATCATCGCAATCTTTGGCCTGCTTCCCCAGAAAAACCGCCTGGAATGGGCCGATTATGAATTGCTGAAATTTCTAGAGACATACGCGACGGTCGCCATCCAGTTTCAGAGATTGCAGAAGAAACGCGTGGCGCCATGAGGCAGTCGCCGCCTTCGAAAAATGCACAGCTTGCTCTTGCAGCTCCTTTGCCCATCGGGACACGCGTCCCGGCTTCCCCAAGTTCCGGTCTTCTCCATGCCGGCCAGGTTTTCGTTTCTTCCGAGGGGCACTCCGTGGTGATTATTCTTGGTTCTTGTGTCGCAGTTTGCATGTGGGACCCCTCCCAAGGCATCGGTGGCGCCACCCATTTCATGCTGCCGACTTCCAACGAAAAAGGTGTGCCGTCCCCGCGTTTCGGCAATGTGGCCATTTCCATTTTATTGCAAAAGCTTTTGGCAGCAGGCGCGGTCCGGGGACAGCTTCGCGCCAAGATTTTCGGCGGGGGCTGCTTGTTCGATTCCATGCGCGAGCCGGGCGCGAACAAAGAAGGACATCTTGGAAGCCGCAACGTCGACGTCGCCGTGGATGTGCTCGGCAAAGCCCATATCCCGATTGTTTCCTCCGAGGTTGGCGGGGACCGCGGGCAACGGATTGTGTTTTGCACCGATACGGGTCACTCAGTAAAGAGTTTTTTGTAGAGGAGTTATGGAAATCAACCGGGAAATGCTGTTGCAGTCCTTTCGAGAAGAGACCGAGGAATGCCTCGCGCAAATGGAGCAATTGCTCCTAGTGCTCGAAACGCATCCTGACGATCGCGAGCTGATCTCTTCGTTATTCCGGGCGGCGCACACCATGAAGGGCAACGCCTCGCTGTTGGATTTCAATACGTTGGCGCGATTCATGCACAGCGTTGAGGATCTGCTTGATCTTTGCCGCAGCAAGGCCGTGGCTCTTTCGCAGGAAATAATCGGCGTATTGTTTCAGGCCGTGGATGGGCTTCGACACCTGGCCGAGCGAGCACTTCGTGGAGAAGAAACACTTCTTCCTGAGCATGAGGCATTAGGTTCGCGTCTGGCCGGGTTAACGGCTGAATTCAGAACCTCACAGGCATTCGGCTCGCAAGAGGGTTCAGCATCCGTGGTTCCGGAATCATCCGCGATAGCCGGTTCCATTCCAGCCGCACAAAATTTGCGTGTCGGGGTTGGCAAACTGGATCGCATGCTGAACCTGACGGTGGAGTTTGCCATTGCCCAGGGCCGCCAGCGGCGCACCCTGGAGGAAAAATTCAATCAGGTGGCCGGCGGGCGCGAAGTCCTGGAGACCCACCAGGGGTTGGAAGCACTCTTCCTTGAATTACAGGAACTGGTGATGAAGATCCGCATGGTTCCAGTCGGCCCAACGTTTCATCGCTTCGCCAGGAGCGTCCGTGACACTTCTCGGAAGAGTGGAAAGCTTGCTCGAATGCTGGTCATTGGTGAAGACGTCGAGGTTGACACCACTATTCTGGAACATCTTCACGACCCGTTGATGCACATGATTCGCAATTCTGTGGATCACGGTCTGGAGGCGCCGGAAGTCCGACGTGCCTCAGGGAAGGACCCCAGCGGCAAGATCGTTTTGAAAGCATTCCACGACGCCGGAAATATAGTCGTGCAGTTCTCCGACGATGGAGCAGGACTCGACCATGAGCGTATTCTCTCGCACGCCCGGGCGCAGGGAATGGTTCCAGACGGTATTCGCCTCACCGAAGCTGAGATTCACAACCTGATTTTTCAGCCAGGATTCTCGACCGTCGACAAAGTGTCCGAGCTTTCGGGGCGCGGCGTAGGTTTGGACGTGGTACGACGAAATGTAAATGCCCTCAGTGGGGCAATTCTCGTGGAGAGCCGCAAAGGCCAGGGGACTACCTTCACCATCCGCCTTCCGCTCACTTTGGCCATCATTGACGGATTCGCGGTGAAAGTGGGTACGGAAACGTACGTTATCCCGCTCAGTTCTGTGAAGGAGTGCCTCGAACTCCCGCAGGGAAGTCATCGCTCCGGCGAAGGCGGGGTCATCAATCTGCGAGGCGATGCGCTGCCCTACGTGCGGCTCCGCGATGTGTTCGAGTCCGGCGGCAGTCTTCCGGCCCGTGAAAAGATCATCGTGGTCAAGTACCGCGGTGGGCTCGCAGGCCTGGCAGCCGATGAACTGCTCGGTGAGCAGCAGGCAGTGATCAAGCCCTTGGGACGGCTGTTTCAGGGAATTCGGGGCGTTTCCGGGTCAACGATTCTCGGCAATGGGCGGGTCGCGCTGATTCTTGACGTTCCGGCAATTTGTGAGGATGCGATCTATCGGGTCGCCGAATCGGTTTCGAAATAGGGCCAGTTGCAAAAAGTGCGAGGCGGCATGGTGCCGCACTCAGAATTCTGTTCGAAGGAGAACGCAGTGTTAAAGAATATGTCGATTGGTAAGCGGTTAGCGATTGGCTTCGGCCTGATCGTGTTACTCCTCATCTCCATGGGGCTCAGCGGCTATTGGGGACTCGAGGCCATCACCAGGGAAACACTCAAGGTCCTGAACGGGGACGCAAAGCTCGTGACCCTGGCCGCCCGAGTCAAGGCGACGACGCTGGAATTGCGGCGCTTTGAAAAAGATACCTTCCTCAATGTCGAAGAGGCGCCCGTCAGAACTCAGTACGTTGCCAAATGGGATGCGCAACGGCAAAAGCTCCGTGAAGTCCTCAGCGATTTGGATAAGTTCTCGCTCTCGGCGGATGACAGAGCAAGTCTCCGCACTATGCGTGAAGATCTGGATGTCTACGAGAGCGGCTACGCGAAGGTTCTCGGACTGATCCAGGAAGGGAAGATACGCACACCCCAGGAGTGTAACCTCAAGATCAACGAGTCTAAAGATTCCATTCACCGGCTGGAGGACCTGGCCACGGAGCTTACTAACCGTCACGCCGAAGTGCTGGTCCCGATGGTGACCGAAATCGCCAAGACCACCACCACAACCTTGATTATTTTCTCAGTCCTTTCGGTCATTGCCGGCATCGTGGTGACGCTCGTGATTTCCCGCGGCATCACTAAGCCCATCCAGGATGTGCTTGATGTCGTGGAGAATATCAGCGCCGGGGATCTTACCAAGACCATCAACGTGAATCGAGGAGATGAACTCGGCCGCCTCTTGGGAGCCATGGCCAAGATGACCGGCAAACTCAACGAAATGATCGGCGAAGTGCGCCTGGGCGCCGGTTCGGTTAGCACTGCTGCGGCTCAAGTTGCTTCCTCTGCCAGCATCGTGTCGCAGGGCACCAGTGAACAGGCTGCCGCCGTTGAGCAGGTCACCAGCAGCATGGAGCAGATGAGTGCCTCCATCACACAAAACGCCGAGAACAGCCGCAAGATGGAGAGCACGGCGCGTAAGGGCGCGCAAGATGCGGGACAAAGCGGCCAGGCTGTCCAGGAAGCGGTTTCCGCGATGAAGTCGATCGCGGAGAAGATCGTCGTCATCGAAGAAATCGCCTATCAGACCAACATGCTGGCGTTAAACGCTGCGATCGAAGCCGCCCGGGCTGGAGAACATGGGCGCGGATTCGCAGTGGTCGCCGCCGAAGTGCGAAATCTGGCGGAACGCTGCCGCACAGCTGCCCAGGAAATCGGTGGACTGGCCGCGGCCAACGTTCAGGTTGCGGAACGCTCCGGCGGGTTGCTCAGCGAGTTAGTTCCGGCAATCCAAAGGACTGCGGACCTGGTGCAGGAAGTGGCCGCGAGTTCCAGTGAACAAGCTGCCGGGGTGAGCCAGATCAACGGCGCCATCAACCAGGTTGGTCTGGTGACGCAACGCAACGCCGCCGGCGCGGAGCAACTTTCCAGCACTGCTGAAGAACTCGCGTCGCAGGCCGAAGCCCTGCAAGAGATGATCAGTTTCTTCCGCGTCAACACTCTTGGAGACCACCGCACTGGAAGAAACCGGAAGATCGAAAAAACTCATGTCCCTGACCACGAGGACCACGCAAAGCATGGCTCCTCTTCACAAGCAAGTAAGTCAAACGGCGATTACGCCGAGTCTTTTGCCCGCATCTAGGCCGCCGAGGAAACTTATGGAACTCAAAGAAAAAGAAGAAGTGGTTCAGCAGCAATACCTGACCTTTTTCCTTTCGGGTGAGGAGTATGCGACCAACATTCAAAGGGTAAAGGAAATCATCGAATACACCACCGTCACAAAGGTGCCTAAAGTGCCCGAGTGGATTCGTGGCGTTATCAATCTGCGCGGCAGTGTTGTTCCGGTTGTTGATCTCTCGGTGCGTTTCGGACTTGGGGAGCGCCCGGTAACCAAAACGACCTGCATCGTCATTCTCGAGGTCGCGCAGGACTCAGAACGAACCGTAATGGGTGTCATCGTGGATGCTGTCAACCAGGTGATTGACCTCACACCGGATGATATTGCGGAGCCACCCGCATTCGGCACACGTGTGCGTTTGGATTATCTTTTCGGCATGGGGAAAATTGGCAAGAAGTTTGCTCTGATCCTGGATATCGACCGGGTCTTGAGCAACAGCGAACTCTTGACCGTGTCCGCTCTTCAGGCCGCACCGGCGGAAGCGCGAGCCGGCGGGATGCTTGAAGGTTCCGGCGAGTCACTAGAACCCTAATGTCCTCCAGAGACATCTCAGTGCATTCCCATGCGGTATTGCCCATGGCGATTCCCGAACTCGCGGAGGAAGAGTTTCGACTTTTCCAGGCCTTCGTCCTCCGCGAATCCGGAATCCACCTGGGCGAAAAGAGCCGCGCCATGCTGGTCAGTCGGCTGTGGAAGAGATTGCGCGCCCTGCAATTGCGCTCCTTCTCTTCCTACTACCGGCGAGTGAAATCCGATTCTGAGGAACTGGTGCGCATGCTGGATTGTATTTGCACCAACGAAACCTATTTTTTCCGTGAACCGGCTGCCTTTGAGTGCCTGCGGAGCCGCATTTTCCCGGAATGGATGGCCGAAGCTGACGCTAATAAACGAAGCAAGACGCTGAAAATCTGGAGCGCAGCTTGTTCCACCGGGGAGGAAGCTTATTCATTGGCTATGGCGGTGTTGACGCATTTTCCGCCATCCGCAGGCTGGAACGTGGAGGTCTTAGGAACGGACCTGTCAACTAAAGTCCTGGCCCAGGCTAACGCGGGTATCTGGCCCGTGGAGCGCATTTCCGACGTACCGGCGGATTATCAGAAAAAGTTTCTGCTCAAGGGATTTGGTCCGGAAAACGGCAAAATAAAGGCAGCCGAGGAACTGCGGAGTGTCGTTCGATTTCAAAGACTCAATCTCACTCAAGAACCGTTTGAGGTGGGTGGCCCGTTCGACCTGATTTTCTGCCGCAATGTTCTCATCTATTTTCAGTGGGAGACAAAGATTAAAGTTGTTGAAGCGCTGGGGAAATACTTGACTCCTCGAGGTTTTTTGTTTCTCGGCAATGCAGAGAGCCTGCATGGTGTGGCGGATAAGTTGCGCTCCGTTGCTCCTAAAACCTTCCCGTCGACGAAATCTTCCACGCCACGCTGCAGCTCTCTTTGCATTCTTCAGCGCCGGAGCAATGGCGTCCGCGGCTAGACGAACTGCTTGCGGCACCGCAATGCATGGGAAGGGAAGCAGACTTTCATGAATAGGGCCAACACATGACCACCGAGAAGCACCAAGACCTGACGGGGATTATCTCTGCCGAATTGTCAGATAATTCCCGCACATTGAAGGTCCTTGTCGTGGACGATTCCGCCATTGTGCGCCAGGCCCTGATGGCAATTCTTTCGGAGAAGCGTGGCTTCCAGGTTATCGTGGCGGCTGACCCGCTTATCGCCATGGAGAAGATGAAGAAGTTCACCCCGGATGTGATTCTTCTGGATCTGGAAATGCCACGGATGGATGGCATGACTTTTCTGCGGAAGATCATGTCCCACAAGCCGCTCCCCGTCGTAGTGTGCTCCGGATTGACTGGCTCCAGGACCGAGGCAGCCATCCGTGCCTTGGAAATTGGCGCGGTAGATATCATCACCAAGCCGAAAATCGGTATCCGCGGATTTTTTGAAGAATCGGCCGTGTTATTGGAAGATACCGTGCGCGCGGCGGCGACCGCTCGAGTGAATGAGTTTCGGCCCCTGCCTGAACATTCTCCTGTCCACACATCACCAGACATTGTGACCCCCGCATTGGCGATCCCTGCGGGCCATCAGCAAAAGGCAAAGATCGTAGCGATCGGAGCGTCCACCGGGGGCACGGAAGCTTTGCTTCACGTGCTCGAGCAGATGCCTCTGGATTGTCCGGGCATTGTGGCGGTGCAACACATGCCTGAGGGTTTCACAGCGGCGTTTGCGAAGCGGCTCGATGGCATTTGCGGGATCGAAGTGAGAGAAGCGGCTGATGGCGACAAAGTCGTCCCCGGGAGAGCTTATATTGCGCCCGGGAACCGGCATTTGCTTGTACGGCGTCTTGGTCCAACGTATTTTCTCGAGGTCCGTGAAGGTCCTCTCGTATCGCGCCACCGTCCCAGCGTCAATGTGTTGTTTCGTTCCGTGGCGCAAGCTGCCGGCTCAAACGCAGTTGGCATATTGATGACCGGCATGGGCGACGACGGCGCGGACGGCCTGCTTGAGATGAAACAAGCAAAGGGACTCACGATTGCACAGGATGAAGCTAGTTGTGTGGTTTTCGGTATGCCGCGAGAAGCCATTCTCCGGGGGGCCGCAACCGAAGTACTCTCTTTGTCTCGCATTCCGTCTGCGATGTTGCGAAATGTCTTGGCGCCTAGTGTCCAGCATTAGCTATCAAGTTGACTTAGGTGGAGAATCAACTCGAAGAATCGCGGCCAAAAGTGAAACCTGTAGAAAGCTCCTCAAGCTCTCCGTAAATCCGAGACACAAGGAAATTCATGGCGTCCCGTCTCGCAGCCCGCAAGCACCTCCTAAACCGAGAAGCGACCTTCGCTCGAATTTAAACTAGCAAAATACGTTCAGAAACTCCCTCGGATGCCCAATGGCTGAAGTCATGATGAATCCAGGAGGGTATGTACCATGGCGGGTTAGCGCTCGGTGGCTTTTACTTTTTGGGGATTTACGAGAGCTAGCTCCAACTGGCTCCAATTGGTTTGACTGACAGTGGGTAGCACCGTGGAAACGTGGGACTTAGTTGGTCTATTTAACAATTCGATCCCCACCGCCCCTACCAAAAGTTTCCTATCAACGCGATAGAGGTCTTTGAAATCGGAGAAGTACCGGTCGGTACCGATTGCTTTCTCTTTCGCCGCAGTTTTCGCCGCATTGAAATTGTTTCCATCGCGTTCTTCTGGTCGTCCGCGATGACGTGGCCGTAGGCTGCGAGCGTTGTTCTTGCGTCGCTATACTCCCTCGTTCGCGGCTAAGGTGTCGGCCACTGCACCCAATACGGTAAACACCATAGCGGTAAAAGCAAAGAAGACGACTTAAAGGAAGTCTCTTGAGACTTCCCGCTCGATGCATCTCTGATTAACTACAGCGCGGTTCAATTTCCTATCTAGGCCGAGCAGAAACTAGGGAAAGACCTAGTTGTTCCTAAACGTGTTTAGAGAATAGGGTAGCCATGTCGCTTATGGAGGCCAGCTGAGGCCCTGAACCAAACTTTTTGCAACGATTGGGGAGTTAAGTTATGAAATTCAAAACGATCTATGCGATTCTCGCGGTGGCAGTTTTGTCCGTAGGCACATGCTTCGCAAAAGACGACAACGAAAAGAAGAGAGAGAAAACCCACAAGATGGCGGACAAAACCCTTAAGGAATTGCACAAGCTTGAACCCACTTCCAAAGAGGCCATCGAGAAGTCGGCAGGGTACGCCGTCTTCAACAACATGGGGACGCACCTTTTCCTGATAAGCACGGCCCGTGGCGCGGGAATCGCCGTCAACTCCAAGACCAAGCAGGAAACCTTTATGAAGATGATCTCAGCCGGCGCCGGTCTGGGCGTAGGAGTGAAGGACTATCGAGTGATTTTTGTGTTCGAGAACGATGGGGCGCTGACAAATTTCCTCGACTCCGGTTGGTCTGGTTCAGGGCAAGCGGACGCTGCGGCAAAGGCAGGCAGTAAGGGCGGAGCCTACTCAGGGGCGGTCGAAGTCGCACCGGGTGTGTGGGTCTATCAAATAACCAAAAATGGCATCGCCCTACAGTTGACCTTGCAGGGCACGAAATATTACAAGGACGACGACCTTAACAAGAAATCAGCCAGTTAGGCCATGCAATAGCGAGCTTCCGCGCATGGACATGCAGGCCGATGCAGTATACAGGTTACATCGGGAAGTCTCCTGGTATCGCTGAATCAGCGGTGCGGAGTTCAGCTTTTGTTTATCAAGCACTCCTCCCTCGACTCATAAATTCAAAATTGTCGTTAGTTATGGCAGCCCGCCGGAGTTGCTAGGGAATCCCCTAGTTGTGGCTGCACGGTATCAACGCCTAAATTTGCATCATTCCAGACCAAGCTGCCTGGGCAAGCCAAGGAGGTTGAACACTGGGTTGAGTGCAAATGAGGCGGAGCGGCCTTGCATGAGTTCAGTGATTGATCCTTCTCATTGTGGAAGATCATGCGTAAGTCGGTCTCCCTGCCCTCAGCCCCACAGCTGTGTGTTTATCGAAGGAGTGAGATTGCCGTCAATTCAGTTGAGTTTTCAGTTTGTCCACTAGGAAACCAAGGAGACATTGAAATGAACAAAGTGTTCGTTGTCATAGCTGTTTTACTGATGGGAACGGTGGCTATCGCGCAGGACGGTCCCAAAGCGGAAATCACGGGTTACTACTCTTATTTCCGCTTTAATCCCGAGAATAGCGGAACCCTTAGCAGCCATTCGCTTAATGGTGGCGGCGCGGATATCAGCTATTTCTTCACAGGTATGATCGGAATCAAAGCCGAGTTCGCCGGCTACCAGAGCAGTAGCGTGACTTTTACGAACAATATTAGTACCGCGACGGCCTCGGCCAATCTTTTCACCTACAACGTCGGTCCGATCGTTAAGTTCCGCTCCCAACGTTTCGAACCCTTTGCCGAAGCCCTCTTTGGTGGGGCCCATTCCAGTTTTTATGGCAACCTTTGCAAACAGCTCGCGACTTGCGTGGTCAATAATCCGAGCAACAACGCATTTGACTTTGTGCTCGGTGGCGGCCTGGACATTCCGCTCTCGCATTCCATCGCCTTCCGGCCCGTTCAGGTTGATTACGTACTTACCCGCTTTGGCAACGGCTTTACCTCTGGAAACCAGAACCAGAGCAACTTCCGCTACCAAGCCGGCATTCAGTTCCGGTTTTAACCGATGGGCAGCAGGAGCGCACTCGCTCCGCCCGCTCAAGTGACTCGGGGAGACACATCCCTCTCCCCGAGTCTTAGCTAAGTGAGTGAGCTAAGATCATCGCATCCACGAGGTGCTCTTGGGTTAGCGGGAGGCTTTTCCCAGTCGTTACCCACCAAGAAGCCGAGACGAAGAAGTCTTCTCAACCCTAATCATTGGCCAAGGGCGCTTGCCTCTTGAGGAGTACTCAACCGTGACAATTCAGAAGCCTGCGTACGACAAAGCGCAGTTAAACCTGGCGCTGGAAGCGTCGATCTACATTGGCTTAGCGATCTTGTTAGCCGCAGCCTGCCTGCTGATCCTGCTCCCCTTCATCCCCTTGCTCGCGTGGGGCATCATCATTTCTGTCGCTGCATACCCGGGTTTCCGAAAACTGCAGAAGGTGTTGGGAAGACGTGAAATGCCAGCGGCCGTTGCTTGCACGCTCATACTCTTGGGCGTGCTGATTGTTCCGGTCATTTTGCTTGGACAGAGCCTAGTTGACGGCATTCAGATGGTGACCGAGCATCTGAAGCAGGGAACCGCAATTGTTCCTCCGCCGCCTCCCAACATCGAGAGTTGGCCGGTCATCGGTGCCCCGTTGAAAAGCGTGTGGAGCTTGGCATCCAGGGATCTCACCGAAGCTGTCAGAACGTACGCACCACAGATCAAAAGAGTCCTGCCGGGCCTGCTCTCGGCCTCTGCCGGTGTTGGCCTTGTGGTTTTGCAACTTTTGCTCTCGATTCTAGTTGCGGGAGTCCTGCTGGCGAATGCACAGGCTGCCTATGAAGTGACATGCTCCCTGGCCAGCCGCCTTTTCGGAGAGAAAGGGCCTGAGTTTCAGCAACTCGTTGGTGCCACGATTCGCAGCGTCACGTTGGGGATTCTCGGCGTGGCACTGATCCAATCGGCATTCGCTGCGGTCGGGTTCCTGGTGGTGGGATTGCCAGCGGCTGGATTGTGGACTGCGATCTTCGTCTTCGCAGCGGTGGTTCAGGCGGGAGTTCTCGTATTGATTCCAGCTGTGGTCTATGTGTTTGCGACCGCGAGTGTAACCAAGGCTGTGATTTTTCTCGTGTGGTGCATTATCGTGGGGCTGATGGACAACATACTGAAACCCCTGTTGATGGGGCGTGGCGTCGCTGTCCCCGTCGCCGTGGTTTTCCTAGGCGCAATCGGCGGATTTGTGGCCATGGGCATCATCGGCCTATTCGTGGGGGCCATCGTTCTGTCCGTAGGCTATAAGTTATTCCTAGCCTGGCTTCAAGGGACGGCCGTTGCTATTCAGGAGACTTAAAATCCAGTGTCACCGTTTCCGGGCGCCGAGAGGAGATTTATTCGACGTCGGGGGCAAGCGCTAAATAACCGGTGACTTTCCGCATAGTGGGAAGGTGGCCAGCCCCAAAGAGTTGTCCGACCTAGCAGGAGCTGGCACAGGTCTCAAAATCTTCAGGGCTTATTCTTTGTCTTCTTTGTTTGGCATCGCCCCTTTAGCTTTTTCAAGTTTGTCTTCGATGGCGGCTGCCTTCTCCACAGCCCCACGCAGTGCTCTGCGCCATTCGTCCGGAGAGTAAGGAGGGTCGCTTTGACCACGGCGCCCCACTTCCATGCCAAAGGCGACTCCCGCAGAAAAAATTTCTACAATTTCCGGGTCCGCGACAACCCACGCTTCGCTCAGCCGGCCTTCTGCTTTCCAACTCGCGGTCATTTTTGCCTGCTCGGCTTTCATCTCTGCGAAGCTGTTTCTTTGTCCCATTCCGAATCCTCCTGATTATCATTCCGAGTGTGTAAGCAATCGCCCGGAAAGCCCACAGTGAGAGAGGGCAAGATTGCTCAATCAGTACCAAAAACCTATCTCACAGTGAACTGATCGGGGCACCTGTCTGATGTTCATCCGCTGAACCATGGCGCTTGGTTCGTCGCTACCAAGTGCCGATGCGCACGACGGCCTGAGTAGAGATCTTCAGGCCTTCCTGGGGATGGATCTGGTCGACGTCGTTCATCCAGGAATGAGTGTATTCGATATTGAGGATGCGCCAGGCGAAGGGCCGTGTAACTACGACATCGAAACCTCCGCCGACGGCGATGCTGGGACCGTTCTGGGCGTTTTCCACAGAATAATCGCTGCGTGTGGGGTAGTGAGGGAGGGTTCCCTCGCCGTCATTCCATTCCTTCATCAATTTTGCGCGCAGCTCACCGTCGATAATCTCCCGAGTAACTTTTCTTCCGCCAAACATAAATTGAGCAAAGGGAGAAAAGCGTTTATTTGCCCTCGGGGTCCAGCGAAACCCACCACCATAAAAGAGCGAGTCGGCACTGTAGTTGGAATGCGGCATATTCATGATCAGGCAGCCATTCACTTCCGTGACGACCTGGAGCTTGGCATTGACGCGCGCTGCGCCCGAACCACCGCCACCGATGCAGGAACCTCCACCAAGAAAAGTCTCGTAATAGGGGAATGCGGTTAGTTCGATGGAGGCTTCCTTGGGGTGAGGATGACTAAACTCCACACCTGCGGGCATCCAGGTATTTTTGACGAATTGGAAAGGCTTTTCGCCAGTGCCGTTCTTGTAGTCCTGCAAAAGTTGCGTGCGAATTTCGTAGTTTGCGCCAAAAAGATTCAGGCGCGTATCGCGGACCCAAGGGGCTCGAAAGGCCATCATATTGGCAAAGGTGCGGCCTGGATTGAGAAAGCTGCGCGCGAGAATAATGATTGCGCGATTATTCGTGCGATTCTCCAGACCCATGATCAAGTAGCGATCGGCGGCGTCCTCGGCAAGCATGGTACAAAAGCCCAGCGTTGGAGTATCGACAAGGGTGATGAAGCCGGGAGAGGCATGCAGCATGACATTGGCAATAGAAGCCTCGCTAGCAGGGCCAATTTTCCATTGAGTGTGCCAAAACGCGCCGAAGGCGAGGGAACGGAGCATGCTGACCCAATATTCACGGCCGTCGCCCAACTGCACGCGGCGGTACTTCGGGTCGTTCTGCCGTTCGATGAACCCAAAGATCGAACCCTCGATAGGATGGCCGACGTATGGGGCCATAAACGTGTCACTGTCACTCCAGCCACGGAGTTCAGAAACGGACTGGGTGTAGTGGGTGAACCAATGGCCGTTGAGGGCGTCACGGGTCCCGGGCTGAAAGGCAATGTCAAACGTGTGCATGATCCCGGTGTAAAGAAGGGATTCCCCGACGGCGGGCCCCCAGCGGAAACGCATGCTGTCGAGAGACTTCGTGTCCTGCGGATTGATCGGGGTAATTGAAGAAGTTGAAGATTTGGCGGGCAGGTTACCTGGGGCGTCGACTGGAAATGGGTGTGTGGCAGACGATTCGGTTAAGTGCGTGGCCAGAGTGCCATGCGATAGAGTGACAAGCCGGGACTGATTAATGTAGGGAAGAAGTTCCGACTGGGAGTAGAAGATATCGAGAGGAGCTCGATCGAAGTCCGACGATCCCTGGGCAAGGAGAGAACTGCAAGGCAAGCAGAAGCACAGGAGAAAAAGAACGCGAATGCAACTCAGGTTTACGCTCACGGGACGAATGGTCCTTTCAGGTAGTTTGATAACCACCTAGAAAATGCGGGCTGGTCGCCTCGCTGGCCTGTCGCTGTTTTCAGTTGTTTTGCAGCACCATTGAAAAATCTCTATTGGAAGGGAGACCGCATCGCTTCCGAAAACCATGCTAGATTTCGCTCCACCCTCTAACAACTAGGAAAATCCCTAATCGTCAGCGGAGCAGCGGCCTGCGTCCCAGTAATTTGCGTTTCCGGACGCGTCGTTGAAGAAATATTCGTCTGGTATCTGTTTTAGCCAGACAGGTGACGACCGAAAGTCGCCGAAAAACCTCACTAGGGATTCCCCCAGTTGTTTGGGAACGAAAGTCTGTCTAAAAAGAACTCACTAAACAATGGAAGGCAGTCACCATTCGGAAAGGCGGCCCCGATCCCTTGCCCTAGCCCGCTTCTTGGAGTATGAAGCGGGGGTATTGTTCACAGCGCTATCTAAGGTTCGTTGGTCCACTGCTTAGAGAAGGGAACTGTCCAGGATTGGGTCGTTCGGAAAGGGTTCCATTCATCTCGGAGTTGCTCAATTTTTCCGAATTCTGGTAATACGGTCTAAAGGTGGAATGACCGAGCAGTTCAGGCAGCCTGCGTGCATTGGGGGAGAGCAAAATAGATGCGATGTAAGAAGGGGTAAAAATGAACGAGAAGATAAATCCTCGATATGAAACGGCAACTTCTTACTCTCAGGGAAAAACAGAGTATGTGTTGGAAGATGTGTTCTGGGTTCCTATCAGCAACTGTAGTGCCAGGCATTTAACTCTTCCCGGCCACATTGAACCTCACTCCCAAAAACCCGACATCAGCGAAGTATCAGGCTCGGGTGAGTACGAAACCTGGGCGTCAGGCACCGCTGCTTCGCTCGTTCAACGACCTACGAATCTGAGCAGGGTTTGCGCAAGATTCGGTCAGACTAGGGACCAGCGCGGCTGAGCGGCCATCGCGCAGCATAATGCGCTTTTCGGAGTCGTAAGTCCCCGCACAACTAATCGGGCAAGCGGGCATAGCCGAGTGCACTCACGACTTGCTCCCCGATGATAACTAGGGGTTTTCCTAGTCGACACACTCCAAGTACAAACATTAATGTTTCCCCCATGGATGCTTGCCGGCCTCATTTGTGCTAACAACGCCAGGGTGGGTGTCGAACGGATTTTGGTCTCCCGGTGCCTGATCGGCTCAGAAAGGTATAAAACGATGATGCGCGACAATGCAGGTAGATCCAACTTTCGGAAATTCGGGTACGGCGGGCTGCTACTCGCTGCGCTCGTACTGATAGGGGTCGCGGCCACAGTCTCCGCCGATGACAGAAGCACAGAAACCATTGACGCCACCGCAATGGGCACCAGCACACAGTTGGGCCAAAACGTCAGTGTGAAGGTGACCATCTACGAGTTCTCCACAGATGAGGACAGAAAAATCCTCATTGATGCCTTTAAGAAGGGCCAAAATCAGGGCTTGGTAAATGCGCTCACCAAGATGAAGTCCGTCGGCCGGATTGCCATCACCGGCACACTTGGTTACGACCTAAGTTACATTCGGCTGATTCCCACTCCAACGGGCCGCAAGATTCGCTTTGTAACCAACCGGGTTCTTCGATTCGGAGAGTCGTATTACAACACGCAGACCACTGCATTTAACCTGACTGCCGGCGAGATCGAGATAAATGATTCCGATAAAGATAAGAGCGCCGGCGTTCTCTACCCAGCGGCCCAACTGGTGATTAACAAAGAAGGACAACTGGAGTTTCAGCTCAATAAAAATCCCTGGAAGCTTGTCAACATTATCGATTGGAACAAGGCCGGTACTCTGAAGTAAAAATCGTTGAAATGCTTGGTCAGCGCAGTACTTGACTGTCTCACTTGCTGATTATCTATCGCCAAGGATTGAGGTGCCTGATGAAGATTTACCGCATTCTAGCGATTGTTTCTTGTCTGTTGGTACTGCCGATCCTCTTAGGCAGTTTCCCCGCCGGCATGGACACTCAGAAGAAAATCAAGGGTGATGTCTGCTCGGCTTCTAATCCCGCAAGTATCTGTTCCGCAGCGAACACGTGCGGTTCGGCTTCCACTCCCTGCTCCATCGACATCAGGCGAAGCGGGGGTGCCTATGCAACCGCGACGCCGAGCATTCCGGACGCCAAGTCCAACAAGGCATTCTGCATTAAAGTTGGCACCAACGTAACTTTTATGACCAGCTCCAAAAACACGGGATTCGTCATTGATTTCGGCAGCACCGATCCCTTCGACCATCCAGACGCCATCATCGGCGGGGCCGATCGCGCCATTACTGTCACCGCCAAGCATCCCGGTTGTTACACCTATTCTGTGGGAGCTTGCACCCCCGGAACAGTCTACGGAATGTGCGGTAACGCAACCACTCAGCTCATCATCTCCGACAACTGATTTCGACTAGTTCCGCAGCGCCTTTGTTCCGAACGAATTGCTACTTGTTCGCCGCAGCTAAGCTGAATAACATGCAGTGGAAAGGTCAAGAGGGTTCGTCGGTTTGGTAGTTCACCGCCGAATTTCGGGCTTCATTGGAACGGCGCAAGTATGGGCCTGCTAGCAAATCTTAAGCTACGTCGAAAACTGCTTATCGCAATGGCTCCCTTGGCAGTCATGGCGATTCTCGCAGGTTTGTATTCTTCAATCCAAAGCAAGAGGATCGACACCTGGTACAGCCAGCTCATCGAGAATGAGGTCAAAGCTGTCCACCACATTGACACAGCACGCTCGCTTAACAGGCGGTTCAATCTCTATCTTTACCGTCTTATCGCGGAGACTAATCCTGACCGCAGGCACGTTATCGACGCCCAACTCGAAGCCACCTACTCCGAATACAAAACGGAGATCGCCGAGGCTATTCGCCTCGCCCCCGCCCAAAGCACCCAAATCACAGCCGCCGCAGCTGATTTCGATAAGGCAGTCCTTGATTCGCAGCTCGTCCGTGCTGCCGCTCTCGCCAACGACATGGTGAAGGCCGCAGCAATCATGCATGTGACCATCGATCCGGAACTTCAACAAGCTCACGAGCAAACTACCAAGGTCTCAGACAAGTTGCAAAATAGTGTAAATCAGCGTTCTGCAGAACTCACCGACAGGATGCACCATTCTATCTGGGTCACTTCGCTGGTCATCGGATTGGGCTTGCTCATCACTTTTTCCGTTGCTTCCTATGTACTAAACGTCGATGTCGTTCAGGAACTCTTCTCCTTGCGCGACAGCATTCAGTCCCTCGCCACCGGCAGATTGGATGAGCCCATCCCTTTCCTCAACCGGCCGAACGAAATCGGCGAGATCAGCCGATCCTTGCATACGCTTCAAGGCGGCGCCAAGGACCGCGAAACTCAGTCCTGGGTGAAAGCCGAAGTCGCGGCAACTGGCGTGCGGCTTCAGGCCGCAGAGAATTTCTCAGTTTTTGCGACATCTCTACTCTCGCGCATCTCCGAATGCGTTCCGATCCTGTATGGCTCTTTCTACGTGATAGACGAATCGCATTCTCGTTTGAGTCGCGTCGGCAGCTTTGCCTTCGAAGGCCCCAGAGAATCCGCCGAGTTCGCGCTCGGCGAAGGGTTGGTTGGCCAGGCCGCCCTCGAACGCCGCGTGCTCGACCTGTCTACGGAGCAGAATAATCCCATTCACGTCTCCACGGGCATGGGTACTGTCATTCCCGGCAAACTCCTTTTCATGCCTGTGCTGAGTCATGACCTTCTCCTTGGTGTCATCGAACTCGCCACCGTCTCCGTTCTCTCCGACCGCCAGCAAACTTTCCTTGATGCGCTTCTTCCCTCGGTTGCCATGAACGCCCAACTTCTCTCCCGAAACCTTGAAACCAAGCGTCTCCTTGAACAGACTCGTGCGCAGGCCGAATCCCTTGCCGCTTCCGAACGGCAGATCATTGCCCGAAAGGAGCAGCTGGAAGCCACCAATCGCGCTCTGGAAACCTCTCAAGAGGAACTCCGCCGCGCAAAGGAAGTCGCCGAGGACGCCACCAAGATCAAGTCCGAATTTCTGGCCAACATGAGCCATGAAATTCGCACACCGATGAATGCCATCATTGGCATGTCCCATCTGGCGTTAAAAACCGACCTCGATCCTCGTCAGCGAGGATATGTCCGCAAGATTCAACAGTCGGGCCAGCACCTTTTGGGCATCATCAATGACATTTTGGACTTCTCGAAGATCGAGGCGGGCAAACTGACAGTCGAGAACATTGAATTCGATCTCGAAAAGGTGCTGGAAAACGTCAGCAATCTGATCTCCGAAAAGGCCACTGCCAAGAGTCTGGAATTGATTTTCGATATAGACCCTGGGGTTTCCGCGCACCCGAAAGGGGATCCTCTGCGGCTGGGCCAAATCCTGATCAATTTTTGCAATAACGCCGTCAAGTTCACCGAGCGAGGCGAGATTGTCGTAAAAGCGCGGGTACAGGAAGAAGACGAAAACGGCCAACTGGTTTGCTTTTCGGTATGCGACAGCGGTATTGGACTCACGGATGAACAGATGGGGCGCCTCTTCCAGGCCTTTGAACAGGCGGATGCTTCCACTACACGCCAGCACGGGGGCACTGGTTTGGGTCTGGCCATCTCCAAGAAACTCGCTCAACTCATGGGCGGTGACGTCGGCGTCTCCAGCGAAGTCGGCAGAGGCAGCACTTTTTGGTTTACCTCCTACCTCACCAAGGGCGAAGGCGTAGCACGTAGCGCCACCCGGCCCGATCTCCGAGGTCGTCGAGTCCTGATCATTGACGACAATGCCCAGGCCCGTGAGGTCCTTTCCAGTATGCTGACTAGCATGACCTTCGCGGTGCACGAAGCTCCCTCAGGCCGCGAAGGCATCGAATTGGTCCGTCAGGCCGCGGATCGCGGCGAGCCTTACGAAATCGCCTTCATCGATTGGCAGATGCCGGGCCTCGATGGCCTTGAGACCGGCAGACTAATCCGAGCCCTTCCGAATCTCTCAAGCCCTCCCCATCTTGTTATGGTCACTGCTTACGGCCGCGAAGAAGTCCTCCGCCAAGCAGAGCAAACTTCCTTCGAAAATGTTTTGATCAAGCCTGTCACTCCCTCCATGCTTTTTGACTCCATCGTCCAGGTCCTCACCGACGTTCGTGACCCTAAGCGAGGGTCCCAGATCCCCTCACCCGAGATCGATCTTTCTTCCATCAGTGGCGCGCACGTTCTCCTCGTCGAAGACAATGAACTCAATCGCGAGGTCGCTATGGGTCTTCTCGAGGACGCGCATCTCTCCATCGATCAGGCAGAAAACGGCGCCGTTGCGGTCCAACAGGTGTTGAGGAAGGATTACGACCTGATCTTTATGGACATGCAAATGCCCGTTATGGATGGCATCACCGCCACCAAGGCCATCCGTTCAAATCCCCGTTTCGCTTCTCTTCCCATCGTTGCCATGACCGCAAATGCCATGGACCGTGACCGAGAGATGTGTCTCGCCGCCGGAATGAACGACCACCTGGCCAAACCCATCGATCCCGACAATCTATATCGCGCGCTTCTCCAGTGGATTCGCCCTCGTGCGGCCTCCGCCTCTGCTTCAACTGCATCCACTTCCGTCTCCACTTTCCTCTCTTCCACCGCTCCCGCGGACCTCGTGATCCCTGGCATTGACACAATAACGGCCCTTAAGCGTACGGGGGGCAATCGCAAGCGTTATGAATCTCTCCTCCAACGATTTGCCGATTCCCAGTCGCACGCGCTCGACGACATTCGCGCGGCTCTCGCCGCCAAAGATTCCCCAACCGCCCAACGATTCGCCCACTCGCTCAAAGGCGCTTCGGCCAATCTAGGTGCTACCGCTCTCGCCGAAGTTGCGGCCGCAGCCGAAGTGGCTATCGACTCCAATGATTCCGTCGCCCCCGCTCTCGACTCTCTCTCTCGCTCTCTCGACCAAACCATGGCCGCCATTCGCGCCGCTCTTCCCGCGGAGTCTGCTTCTACCAGCACCCCCTCTCCAACTGCCGACCCCTCCACTGTCGTCCAACCACTCGCCCATCTCAAGAAACTTCTTGAAACTGACGACGGCGATGCCTCCGATTTCCTTCTCGAGGCCCGGCCAAAGCTGCGTCAGGTGCTTACATCAGCCGAAATCGACTCCCTTTTCGCTCAGGTCGGCAATTTTGCCTATTCCGACGCGCTCCGTTCGCTTGCCGAAATCGTTACACGTCTTTCCCTGAGATTGGAGTGATCCCATGTCCGCTACGCCACAGCTAGCTCCCTCTACCCAGAAATTAATCCTCATCGTTGACGACACACCCCTCAACATAGGAGTGATTTCCGGTGCCCTTAAGGATTCCTACAAAACCAAGGTCGCCACCAACGGTGAGAAAGCTCTTGCACTCGCCTCGGCCGAAGAGAAGCCCGACCTTATCCTCCTCGACATAATGATGCCCGGCATGGACGGCTACGAAGTCTGTTCCCGCCTCAAAGCTGATCCGGCCACAAGCGAGATCCCCATCATCTTTCTCACTGGCCAGACTAGCGCCGAGGATGAGACTCGTGGCTTCGAAGTGGGCGCTGTAGACTATGTCCACAAGCCTTTCTCTCCCGCCGTCGTCAAAGCCCGCGTGCGCAGCCACATTCTTCTTCGCGAGGCCCGCGCCCAACTTGCCTGTCAGCTCCAGGCCCTCAACACAGAACTCGAGATGGCTCGTCAGATTCAACTCTCCATCCTTCCTCACTCGATCCCCAAGCTGACAGGACTGGATATCGCCGCGCATTATCTGCCCATGACTTCTGTGGCCGGTGATTTTTACGATTTCATCCAGATTGACGACAAGCACATCGGTGTCCTCATCGCGGACGTTTCCGGCCACGGCCTTCCCTCCGCTCTCATCGCTTCCATGCTTCAAGTCGCGCTCACCGGCCAGGCCGGCCACGCCGCTGAGCCTGCTAAGGTTCTGTTAGGTCTGAATCACGCGCTCTGTGGAAAGTTCACTCAAAACTTTGTCACCGCTGCTTACGTCTACGTGGACCTTGAAAACAATCTGATGCGATATGCCGGAGCGGGGCATCCGCCCATGCTTCAGTGGCGCAACTCCACCGGCAAAGCCACTCAAGTTTTGGAAAACGGGTTGGTTCTTGGAATAGTTGATGAAGCGAGTTACGAAGCACTCGAGTTTCTTCTGGAGCCTGGTGATCGCTATGTACTCTGCACAGACGGCATCCTCGAAGCGGCAAACTCGGCTCAGGAGCAGTTTGGCGCGGACCGCCTCATGAGTTTCATGAAAAACCACAAGCATTTGGAGGCGGAGGCGTTCTCTCAAAGCTTGCTCGATGATTTATCCGGTTGGTTTAACCAGACGGTGGATCAGGGGCAACAGGACGACATCACGCTGCTGGTGATTGACTACAAGCACCGCTGATGTTTGGCCCCCTGGAAGCAGCAGAAGCTATTTCGCGATACCGAGACGGTTCGTGAATCTGTGCGGTAGGCCCGCGCAAAGCCCTCAGCTGGTTAACGCGTGTCCAAGACCGAAACAACGGGAAGTCCTTGAAAGCATCCCTAGGGATTCCCCTAGTTGATTGAGAACGAGGACAAGTCTAAAAAGTCAAGAATAGTTCACACGTAAGAGGTCGGGGCAACCTCCGCCGACCTTGAACAGAAAAGGCTCGGGGATCTCCATTACCCCAATGGTTCCCCGAGTCCCCGCCAACTGCGGCAACACATGCTGGGACTACCCGGGGCTACAAGGTTTCGGTACACTCTGGATGTTGATTCGTCATGGATTCAAGTCGCGCTCACTCCGTGTCTTTGTTGTTCTCACACTTATCTTGGGCTCATGCTGCTCCCCCCGCTGTTCAGGCTATTCCGTTCTGACGCATGAAGCGATTATCGACGCCGCGTGGAAGGAGAGCATCGTGCCCGTGCTCTTGAAGCGGTTTCCTGACGCGACTCCGGAGCAACTGCTCCGAGCCCACGCGTATGCTTATGGTGGCGCCATTATCCAGGACATGGGCTACTATCCGTTCGGCAACTCGTACTTCAGTGATTTAGTGCACTATACCCGAAGTGGATATTTCGTTCTCGCTTTGATTGAAGAATCCAGGGACCTAAACGAATACGCGTTTGCGCTGGGTGCGCTTGCTCACTATGCGGCTGACGCTTCCGGTCATCCACTGGCGACCAATCGTGCAGTCGCCATGATGTATCCCGACCTGGCAAAGAAGTATGGCCCGATCGTGACGTACGAGGAAAAGCCCTCCGCGCACATGAAGGTGGAGTTTGGCTTCGATGTGGACCAGGTAGCGGAAGGGAACTACGCGCCGAAGGCCTACCACGACTTTATCGGGTTCGAAGTTTCCAAGCCTGTTTTGGAAAGAGCGTTCGCAAAAACGTACTCGGTCGACATGTCGAGCATTTTTTTTAGCGTGGATCTAGCCATTGGCAGCTATCGCCACGCTGTATCCACGGTTATCCCGCGTTCGACAAAAGTAGCCTGGCATCTCAAGAGGCGAGAGATTCAGAATGGCCACCCCTCCGAGACCAAAACAAAATTCATCTACAACATTTCTAATTCCGGATACCGCCAGGAGTGGGGCGACGTCTACGAAAAGCCGGGTTTCTTTGCGCGCTTTAAGGCGTTCCTTTTGCGCCTGGTACCCAAAATCGGCCCCTTCAGCGCCTTCGCCTTTCATCCACCACCACCCGCTGTAGAACAGATCTATATGCACAGTTTCAACGAAAGCCTGGACCATTACCGATTGTTACTTGTTGCAGAGGGAGAAGGCAGACTCCAATTGCCCAACAACAACCTCGACACCGGCGGACTCACCGGGCCGGCTGCCTACAGACTCACGGATGAAACCTATGCGAAATTGTTGGGCATGATCAGCGGCAGAGCAATTTCGGAACCCTTACGCGATGACATTCTGTCCTATTACGCGAACCTCGAGAGGGACTTCGCGACCAAGAAAGATCCGAAGGCTTGGCAAAAAGTATTGAGTGATTTGGAGAAGTTGAAAGCACAGCCGACCGCCAACGAACATCGAGGACATTTTGGCAGAACCGGAGAAATTGGTGAGTCCACCAGCCCTGGGCTCTAGGGCGAGACCTTCGGTTCGTTGGTTCGCGAGGCGCCTTATCTCCGGCAACGATCGCATCGTTGGGGCTCTGACCTGTCCCGCTCGTTTCTAATTCGGGCGAGATAGAGGAATGCTCTTCGGGAACGCCGTTATTTTGCAGCTCTTTCCTTTACTCATCCGGTACCACTTTCCAGGAACTATCCGGATTGAACCGCTCCATTTTCGCAAATTCGTTGAGAGTTGCCGGTCCAAAATCCTTCTGGTAGACAACACCGTCGTGGCTGACGATAAGGGTCTTTACTCCCGTTACCCCGTATTCGGCCGGCGCAGCCACTAGGGCAAAGCCCCCGATCATCAGGCCTTTCACCACGAAGTCCATTTCTCCCAGCGGTGCCGCGGGTCCCTGCCCCGTCAGGATTTTGAAGAAATAGCCATGATATGGCTCCGCACTGGGGGAGTAGCCCTGCTCGATCGCACGGGCAATTTTTTCACCAATCGGCCCGCCCCAACTTCCGTCCGGGTTTTGCCATGCCAGGCCATCCTGTTTGCCGGAAGTACTGATGATTCGCTGCGCGTACTGGTTCACGTCGTAGCCCTCCCGCTTCTGGAATGCGTAATCGTGCTGTGCTTCTACGTAGCCATGGCAGATATCAATGGCGTCCAATTCATTGCTTCCGATGCGACGGTAGAGGAGTTCCTGCCGTCCGGCTTTGGCGTCGAACTCCCAGCCGGCTGCCAGCTTGACGATTGGCACGGGGAACGGCCAGTCTTCGTCGCCCACGAGCAGGAATGCGCGGTTACCAGTCTTGGGATCCACGGAAACAGTTTTCTTTTCGCGGGCCTGGGCGGCAAAGTCAGCGGCTCGCCGCCGGTCCTGTGGGTATTCGCCGGTGAGATAGATGTCGTCGCCGCCTGATCCGAAGAGTTGTGCGAGAGCGTTTTCGTCAAAATTCTCTGCCGCCGCCACCAGTGCATCGGCTGCCTGCTGCGGAGTGGCAAAGCTTTTTGCTGCTGTCGCAGTCGCCGAGGTGGTTGTCGGAGGTTTGCTCGCTGCGGTTTGCTGTGCAACGGAAAGACCCAATCCGCATAGACACGAAAACGCAGTTACGCCGACGATTAAGAGAAGTCCGTGGAGATTCCGATCTGCAAATATTGCTTTCATGCTCTGCTCCTATAGTTCGACTTCCGCAAACCTGCCGGTTACCTGCGGCGCCCACCACCGCCACCACGAGCGCCTCCGCCTCCACCGCCGCCGCGAGATCCCATGCTGGAGGAACCGCGGCTGCTACTGGCGCGCGTGCTCGATCCGTTGTATCCCTTCGAACCCCTGGAGCCGCCACCGAAGGCGTCCCGGTTTCCTCCTCCGCCGCGCGAGACATCCCGGCTTCCGATGCGGTCCGCTCCTCCTCCGCCGGGCCGATTGCCCGATCCAGCCCCACCTGCCGCCCGGTTACTGACACCAGCGCCGCCGGCCCGATTGCTTGGCAGATTGCCGCCCTGCCGGCCAACCTGTTGTCTGGCATTCGCTTGACGGTTGGAGAGAGAGTCTCCGCGTGCCGTACCCCCGAACCTGTCTGCGGTACCTCGATCCCGATACGGTGCGCCGCCGCGATGTTGCGGATTGTGCTTCCAATTGGCATTATCGCCGCGGCCGCCGCCACCCCGGCCTGGTTGTTGGGACGGACGGTTGCCGTTCCCAATATTGTTCCTGTTGCCGCCGTTAATATTCGAGTTGCGGTTGAAATTATTGTTGTTGTTGATGGTGATGTTGTTGTTGCCGCCCCAGCCGCAGCCCCAACCCCAACCGCCGCCCCAAGCCGCCCCCATCATCATGCCGACGCCAAAAGAAATCGCCAATCCCGCGGCGTAATATCCCGCCGGAGGATAGTAGATGGGTGGGTAGGGATAGATCGGCGGACCATATACCACGACAGGATCATATGAGGGAACATACACAACCTGTGGATTAGCCTGCTCGACCACGATTACCGTCTTGCTCTCGATAACCCTGGTTTCCACCTTCTGTTGCTCCGTCGATTTTAAATTGCCAGTGTCCTGGGCCTTCTTGCGCATGCGCTGCACGGCATCCATCACATCGCTCTGCTGAGCCAGGAACGCATTGCCCAGATCGGTGGCCCACTGAATGTCGTCTGCCAGGCGCTTGACCACATCCGGAAGCGCGGCCATGGCTTGGACGCTGGGATCCCATGGTTGCTTCTGCACCGCATCGACCAGCGCTTTATCTTTCAGCTCGGGATTTTTTGCAAGCCACTGCTGAAGCTGGATGAGTTCAAGAGGATAGGTGGAAGCCGCGAGGGTCTGGGCCAGCATAGGGTCGGGGTAAAGAGCAATGGGTGCAACTAGAGAATCCAGTTGATCGGGCGGTATCTTCACCGTCTGATCCTGTGCTGAAGACGCTTGCCCAGGGCGAAGCGAAGGCATATCTGACAACGCGTCACCTGGTAGCAGCGCAATCGTGCAGAGCATCGTCAGGGCGTAACGGAAGGTTGCGCTTAGAAACGTTCGTTTCGAATTCATGACTACCTCCACTTTCGATCGCCCTGTCCGGTGGATGAGCTGATCGGGTACGCACAGGCGCATCCCGTTGATAATGGATCCACGAAGTGCGAGCTGAATTTCCTCGCAGATGGTCGCCCTGCTTCCTGACAATCCTAGAAAAGCGATCGTTGGAAGTCCCGGCAGGTGACGTGTTGCTGCTTTCAGCTTCCTTGCAGCACCAGCAACCCTCTTTGCTGCAACCGAGACCCGTTCGTATCCTGAAAGGCGATGCTAGGATTCACTCGAATCCCTCACAACTAGGAGAATCCCTAGGCGTGTCCTGGAGAACCTCTTAGTAGACCAAGTGGCCGGCTATGATTTAGGGCTAGGCGAAACTCTTCGAGCAGGGACGCGCGAACTAGGAATTTCCCTAGGTGCAGTGCAATTGCTTGCAGTGTAAGTTTGGGGGCGACGATCGGATAACGACTGGACTGGAAGTGGCCAAACAGGTGCTAGCACAAATGATTGCTGACAACAAATATGAACCTCGGCATGAACTACCTTGTAGCCACTTTGAAAAATGGTGCGGGCTCCACTTAATTTAAGCAGAAAGGAGTAAATGAGTATGAAGAAGCTCATCTTTGTTGCCATAGCTTTATTATTGGTGGTGAGTGTCAGGGGCACCCTGGCTCAGGATGTTCGATACGACTACGACAAGGATAAAGATTTCTCGAAATACAAAACCTACAAGTGGGTGTCTATCAAGGACGCCGACCGGCCGGATGAGCTGACCGGCAAGCGGATAATGGCGGCCGTTGATGCCGAACTCGCCCTGAAGGGGTTGACGAAAACAGATGGCGAGACCGCCGACATCTTCCTCGCATATCAGACGGCGATCGGTACGGAGAAGCAATTTACGTCCTACAACACGGGCTGGGGGTATGGCCCCGGCTGGGGTGGAGGATGGTACGGATATGGCGGCGGGATGAGCTCAACGACTACGTACGGATCGACGTCGACTGTGTATATTGGCCAGCTAGACCTCAGTATGTACGACCCTACTACGAAACAGCTCATATGGCGCGGGGTTGCGTCCAAAACCTTGGACCCCAAGGCCAAGCCAGAGAAGAAAGAAAAGAACATCGGCAAGGCCGTCAAGAAACTATTGAAGAACTTTCCGCCCAAGCAAAAGTGATTGGAACCGGTGCTGAAATTCCGGCCCGCCTAACGAAAATGACATGGAGCCACAGACTTCGCAGCGTGCAGGTCCAGGTGTGGCTCATCCACCTGGCGTAGGCAGGTTGACATACCTCTTAATTTGGAGGCAGTAAAATGAATTACAGGGGCGGTTGGCACTTGTCTCTCTCTCCGCCTTATTGTAGATCGCTGATGAGATCGAAATGTGTTCCACTGTTTGCTCTCATTATTCTTTCGACAGTACTTTCCGCCCCTATCGGCGCGCAGGTTCCGCCCGATAAACATGTCCTGATCATCAATGAGGTGGGCCTTTCCCATTCGCTTACAGACTTTATCACCCAACAAATCGTCGAAGGTGTGCAGGAGAGGCAAAACCTGCATGTCGAATTCCACTCGGAGAATCTTGACCTGATCTCCTCGCCGGATAGACCCTCGCGCGCAGAAATCAGGGACTGGCTGGTCAAGAAATATGGTGGATACAAGTTGGATGCGGTTGTAGCTGTGGGACCGGACTCAATCAACTTCCTCGCAAATTACACCCAAACTATGTTTCTGGATGTGCCCATCGTCATTTGTGGCAGTGCTGCCGAATTCGCGGGCAATCCACGGCTCGACTCGCGCT
>Ga0210407_10000124_pt1 | contig 96293 bp, 68 predicted proteins | sample IncBWC27MmetaG_FD_150860 | JGI IMG/M metagenome (GOLD analysis project Ga0210407, IMG submission 150860) | Forest soil microbial communities from Barre Woods Harvard Forest LTER site, Petersham, Massachusetts, United States - Inc-BW-C-27-M | ecosystem: Environmental > Terrestrial > Soil >...
AAGTCGAGGCGGCCGAGAAAGATAACAAACTCGTGCGCGACATTCTTGATGTGAAGCAACGGCTCAAGCGCGGCAACCGCATCGAGAGCCTGCACGACATCCAGCAGATCAAGGAAGAATCGCAGCAGATGTTTGACCTCGGTCTGCTCGATCTCGAATCGAAAGCAAAAATCGAGACCGTTTATTGGCAGCTCGCGCAGCAAATCGTCCATATGCACCGCGGCCTGCGCTATGTGCCGGAGGAAGTGAAGCAGCTCGAAACTTCACTGGGCGATCAATACATCTGTAACTTCTCCGTTTTCCAATCGCTGCTTGATCATTGGGCGCTCGGCCAATTGTTCCCCATCATGCCCATCCATCGCCTCACCACTCCGCCTGATCGCAACGGCATGATCGTGGATATCACCTGCGATTCCGACGGCAAAATCTCCAAATTTACCGATCTGCAGGACGTGCGTGAAACGCTGCCTCTTCATCGCATCGCGCCCGGTGAAATCTATTACCTTGGAGTGTTCATGGTGGGCGCTTACCAGGACATCATGGGTGATCTGCACAATTTGTTTGGACGTGTGACCGAGGCGCACGTTTTTCTCGATCCGGACGAAGAGGCCGGTTGGTACATCGAAGAAGTTATCGAGGGCAGCACCATTGGCGAAGTGCTTTCCATGACACAGTGGGACAAAGTCGAATTGATGCGGCTTCTGAAATCGCAGGTGGACGACGCCATCAAGACCGATCGTTTGAAACCGAACGACGCGATGAAGCTCCTTTCCGACTACGAGCGCCTCCTTCAGGAATACACTTACCTGTCACTCAACGGCACCAAATCTCCACCGCAACCGGGCAACTGGTTGCCGCTAAGTTGATCAATTGTCGATCTTGAAGATGGCATTCTGACGGCAGGGAGGCTCCCAGCTTCTCTCCATTCAGGGAAGCTAACGGCGTTCCCACGAGATTGCCCATTTCCGATGGTATCCGATTGCTGCTCGCGATTCTGGAAAGGCCGGACCTCGATCATTCCAGTTCGATTCTATTTCAAGGTCGCGGACATGGAGCATGCGCACAAGTTTTGGCATCGCGCGGATTCCATTTCGAAACCAATCCAATGCTGGTCGCGCCAATGCGACGCACGATGGGACGTCCCTGCTTCTCGCTTTCCCGCAGCATTGGACTGCCCTTGTATCGCACAGCTCCGCCCGTGGATTCGCCGCAGAACGCGGTCAAAGTGGCTATTGCGGCAAAAGGACGTAAACTATAGACATGTCTCAACACACTTTAGACCTCTCGAACATTTCCTCGGCAATCGGCGAAGCCATAGAAATATTCAATTTCTTTGAAAGAGGAAATCCCTCCGTCCAGAGGGTAAAAGGATTATCAAAGAAAATTTCTCATGATTTGTCCTCAGCAAGACAACGCTTCGATAAAATTATAGATGAAGCACGTCCAAATTAGGATACGACCCGGATTTGCGTGGACTTACGCTTACGCGCGTCTTGACGATATGCAGCCAGGATCGTTCGCCGATTCGACCGACTCGGCGAACCGATTACGTCGCGCATGTCATGCGGATCAGATATTTCAGCTTCGTTACGTTGACGACGCTGGGCTACGGCGACGCGCTTCGGCGCTCATCGGCTGCACGAACCATGGCCACGCTTGACGCGGTCATGGGTCAAGATTTACCTCGCGGTGCTAGTCGCACGATTCGTTGGGTTGCACATTGTTCATGCGAGCAAGCCGCGGACGCGGGACGACAACTGAGGCCATTTCCGCAATCTTCGCTAGCCGAGCGAATCAATCATCAACGTGCTAAGGCGCGAGCAGGTAAATCGCAATTAGCGCGAGCAGAAAATAGGGAACGAGGATGGCCGCTCCGGCGTAGTCCTTTGCCATTCGCTGACCAAAGAAGAGCGCTAAGATCGACATGGCGGCGAGGACCGCGCCGTAGAACGCGAGCGTGGAATTGCGAGAAAAGATTATCAGCCCACATCCAATCGCGCTCAACATTCCGGCTCCAATCTCGAGGATCGTGATTGCGGTTACCATTAGCGAAACAATTCCAGCCAGCGGACTCTTGGCGAAATGTCCTTTCAACCATTCGAGGTTGCCCCGCCGGTCCACGACTTTGTCGATGCCCGACTGAAGGAAGAGGATTGCGAGAAACGCTGAGACCAGGGCTTGCAAGATATATGTCGCTCCCTCGGGCGTGTGCAGGTTTGGCATCCAGCTATTGTAGCACGATCGAGAGGACTGAAAGGAAGAACGAAACGGCCGCTGCGCGGTTCAGAAGCCTCGAACTGAGCAAGAATGCTCGCAAGCGTGAGGGTTGCGGCTAGAACATTTAACATTTGTTAGCCGCTTATGCATGTGCTCTTGGCGCAATTTCATATCCGCGGGCGGTACGCATCGCAAAGAAAAGTACGATCTGAAACCAATCAAGCCCAAAAAGCCAGAGATAGAGCGGGACGGCGGCCGTTTCGTCTCAGTCCTTAGTCTGTCGGAAATGACCGTCGTCATTGCTGGATCCTCAGTAAGCTAATCTCTTATGCCGCCACGCGGTATTCGGGAAATGCATAAGCGACTTGTTCTGCATTATTTCGTGGCGTCGACTGAACCTTTTCAATCGAGCGTGTTAAAGCCCGGTAAGACCACATCAGGTCTGTGCCCACTTGTCTCTTGTGCGCGCCGCGATATTTTTTGGTTGCCCGATGTTGTAGGGCGTAAAGAGCGCCGTTTTGAGTGATCGTGGGTTCCATAAGATTACAATTTGCCGTTTGCCGAATTGATAGACGTCGCGACGCTGATCTTCGCGCCAGGAGGCGGACTGCTTTCGAACTGAAGAGGACCTTGGGTTGTGAGATCGGATAGGGAATCGTCTATTTTGAAACGCGCAGTAAACTTCGCGCCTTGACCTGATCCCTCGCTTTGCACCTCCAAAGTGCCGCCGTGCGCTTTTACTAAAGTACGCGCAATCGAAAGACCGAGACCGAGGCCGCCGTAGCGTCGATGAATGGACGAATCCCCTTGCTCGAAGGGCGAAAAAATCCGCGAGAGTGCGTCTGCCGGAATGCCGATCCCGGTATCGCTAACGTCGATGACGAGCCTGCCGCTTTCCTCATTGCCCGTGACGATCGAAATCTTGCCGCCTTTCGGCGTGAACTTCAGCGCGTTCCCAATCAGATTCGACAGAATCTGTTCAAGCTTGCCCGAATCAGCTCGGATGTGGCTATGTTGAGCCTGCAACTGAAGGTCGATACCAATCCCCGCCCCTTTATGCTGGCTCTCGAGATTCTTGAGTGCGAAGCGGATCACCTGGTGCGCGTCCACTTTCACGAACTCCAGCCCCAACGCTTCGTCCGCGATATGGGTGAATTCGAGCAATTCGGTGACTAGACGCACGAGACCTTGAACATTACGGCGGATGAATGCCAAGGCGGACTTATCGAACGGCGGTGGCAATTCCCTCTTGTCGGGCATGCCGACGGCACCGTGACCCAGCTCGAGCACATCGATCATTGAAGAAATGGCCGCGAGCGGATTGCGCAGCTCGTGAGAGAAGACAGCGATCGCTTTCTCTCTTGCTCTGGCTGCGAGCTCGAGCGTATCCGCGTGGCTCTTGGACGCCGCCTGAAATTCAGCCCGCGCGCGGATATCGCGAATGTTGCATTGAATCACTTTGTTTGATCCGACAAAGTAAACATTACTGACAAACTCGACTTGAATCTGCTTGCCGGCTTTCGTCCGGAGCGGGTGGTTTTCGTACCGGATGTACTCCTCTGCTCGCAGTTTTTCGAAAGCGGCCTGATTGGCTGCGATGTCTTCGAACAGGCCGATCTCCCAGAGCTCGAGGCCGATTATGCTTTCGAACGGATAGTCCAGCAGATCGAGCAGAAATGGATTTACATCGATGATCTTACCGGTATTCGCGTCCAGAATCAGGATGCCGTCCTGCGCGCTTTCGAATAACCGGCGGTAACGCAGCTCCGATACTTCCAGGGCGAGCTCCAACGAGTTTCCCCTCCCGCTCGCCGGCATTAGGTTCGCTTGGCTTGTGAGCGTGTTTAATGTCATGGGTCGAGACTCGCGGTCATCGAGATATTTGTTTTAAGCAGGCGCGCGATAGGGCAGTTTGTTTTTGCCGCGATCGCCGCATCCATGAAGCGCGCTTGAGACGCGTCCGGAACGTTTGCACGGACGTCGAGTTGCATGTGCGTGACCGTCCAGCCCGCGGCCAAATCTTCCAGAGTGGCAGTCGCGATGGTTTCGATACGCTCGGGGTGAAAACCGGAAAGACCGAGCTCATTGGACAGGGCCATTGAAAAACATCCGCCCAACGATGCGGCTATGAGCTCGTCCGGATTGGTTCCGATGCCTTCGGCGAACGACTTTCGGTATGAGTACTGGGTTTTCGAAAGGACACCGCTTTCGGTAGTCAATTTCCCTTCCCCTCCATGAAGAGTGCCTTTCCAAACAGCTGAAGCGTTTCGGTTCATAAATTAGTGTCCAGCATTCCAAACATCTGCCGGCGTGCAGATCGATACGCCTCCGATCGTTGTCCGGCCAATATCTTCTTGGTAGCACGTAATACTTTTCAAGTATGGCCGTCTGCCTGTGGGCGAGCGGTCTGTCATACTGGGAATTCCTTTTTTTTGCATTAACGTGCCGAGTCGGTATTTAGATGCCTTAGCCCCGATGGAACTTCGTCATCTACGCTACTTCGTCGCCGTGGCGGAGGCGCTTAGCTTCACAAAAGCGGCTGGAAAGCTGCACACCGCACAGCCGTCGCTCACGCGCCAAATCAAAGATTTGGAAGAGGAGCTCGGTGTCCAACTTCTGAACCGGACAAAGCAACAGGTCACGCTGACAGACGAGGGTCGTTCATTTTTCGCTGACGCCAAACGCCTTCTTGCTCTCGCAGCCGAAACGATCGAGTCGGTCCGGCGATTACAGAGCGGCGAGGTTCGCGCGCTCAATGTCGGTTACGTCAGCAATCTCTTTTACGATCTTCTGCCGAAGACTCTGGCTTCCTTCCATCAATTGTTTCCCGCCGTTTCGGTTAATCTCTTCGACCTGTCGTGCGGTGATCAGTTTCGCGCGCTTGAAGATGGCAAGCTCGATCTTGGTTTCGTTGGGTTACATGAGCCAATTGGGCGGCGCGGATTGGAATTCCGAACCATTGCGTCCTACAAAACCGTCGCCGCCTTGCCGAAAGACAATCCGCTGGCGGGCAAAACAACGGTCGAGCTGAAAGCTCTCGCGCCCATGTTTTTCATCGGAATGTCCGAAGCGAGTTATCCAGGGTATCGCGAGTGGCTAACCAAGACGTGTGGCCGCGCGGGCTTTACCCCCAAGGTTTTGCAGGATGTTGAACTGGAACGGACAATGATCCACGCCGTAGCCGCAGGATTGGGTGTTGCTCTCGTGCCAGAGCAATTAAAAAAACTCGAGCACGAGAATGTTGTGTTCCGGCCAGTCAATCCTACGGTCGGGACGGAAGGCTGTGTCGCATGGAAGAACGAGAATCCATCGGCTGCTCTGAAAGCGTACGTGCAGATCGTCGAGCAACTGGGCCGGAGCATCCGTTGAAGTGCGTTAGCCTTGATCCCGATGATGCCGCGGTCCGATTGCGGTGCTGCCTACGATCGTACTCCGCCTGGCGCGCGACACAAATTTTGCAAGGATTGCGCAGTTTACTTCTCGCCCGTCAGCGAGTCGCCTACACTTGACTTGCAAATCAATTGCCAAAACATTTGGGCCTCGAATCAAAGAAAAACAAAACGCCTGGCGATGAGCACTGTCTCGATTCGCCAGGCGCTGAATTGCTAGCTTGGTTCTAAAATTGCCAAGCAAAGCGGGCCGGATTAGTCGCGGTCCCGCGTCACGATTACCTTATCAACTACCATGTCGTCGCCCTCTTTGAGGTAGTGAACGCGAACCTTCGAATCTTTTTTGATTTGCGAAGCTTCGATAACCTTTCCATCTGAAGTCACGTAAGTGACGGTCTTGCCGAACTTGTAGCGGACGGGTTGGTCCGCTTCAGTTTTTAGGAATAGGACGTGACCTGGCGTGAACTCCGTGACGGTGCCCGTACTTTCGGTGGTCGTGGTCGTGGTTTCAGTCGCTCCATTGGTTCCCGTCGCAACGGTGGTGGAGGACGTGGATGTTTGCCCGTAAGCCACTAAACCCATAAGGGCTGTAGCAAACGTGACACTAAGGATTGCTTTAATCATAAGACTAACTTTCTATTTACTAAGTTGCTGCAGTGATCGCAGCTAAAGGCCATCCGGTTCGTACTTCCGACCTAAATCGGCGAAACCAGGTAGGTAAATGGATGCGGCAGGAACTGTGAATACGGCTCCTGTCCCCATCTAGCCAATACTTCGTAGGCTCGGCGTCATACTTTTTAGATATTAGGCGCCCGTGTCCAGTCGATTCGTTTGAACCTCCTTCGCAGCCGGCCGACGTTAATTTAGTTATCTTAATGCTTTGGTCTTCGTCTCGAAGTGATAGGAAGTGTTGAAAACCATCTTTCCATTCTCCGTAATAATTGAAAACGTGACCCTCCCCCGATCACCTGATGGTGGTGTTGCCTTCCCAAGCACGATATGAGTTTTGCCGTCTTTGCGCGTGACGGCCTTACCGGTAAAGTCGATCGCTGTTCCCGCCTGGAGCTTGCGAACCGAATCATCGGATGCCGCCAGGACTAAAGTGCCTTTCTCACTCTTAAAAAAATACGGCCTCACCTTGAGTTGATAGTCCCCCACATAATTTCCGTTCCGATGCGTAAGCGGACTGACGATCAAGCTAGCTTTCCCCAGGGCGACGGAAGTGGAGCTAGGATCAATAAATAGGTTGCGTGTGACTGCGTCCAATGTCTCCGTCGTCGAATTAGACTTCTCCGCCGCAATGCAACTTGTGACGCCCGGTATTAGAAAAACGAAAACCGCAATCGTCAACCTCATGATCTGGGAGAGATGCAGCTTGTCGCAAAGGTGAGTCCGGTTATAGCAGCGACTTGGACTATGAGTCGAGCGGTTTTCACGTCTAACGAGGCCAAGACCAGTTGCGGCTCCTCCCCCTTTCTCGCTGGGCGCCCACTGACAACTTAACGCATTCATCACGTCTGTGGCCTCTCCCATACCGACATTCCCAAAAGACGCACGGCCATCCGTTCCCGATTCCCGAGGCGTGGCCGATGTGGCGTGGCGCGGACGATGGCTTCGCTGCGCGGTAATAGCCTGTGATCCAGTCTTCTCAGCCGCGCCGGGATGAACCACCCGTCGATAGCCCGTAGCGCGACATCGTAGGCAACAAATTACCAACGGTTGGTTTAGACCTATTTACCGAATACTCTTTTCACTTCGCCGACTTTCCGCTCCACTTTGCCGGCGATCTTTTCTGCCGTGCCACGGTCCCGTAAATCCGGATTTCCAATCGCTTTTCCGGTCTCTTCTTTAACCTTGCCCCCAATTTCTTTTGCCGTGCCCTTTACTTTATCTGCTGTGCTTGAGTTCATAATACTGATTCGCCGTGTTTGTCGCCTACGGTTGGGTCTTCTCCGGCTGTTGTGTAAAATTAAAACTCGCCCAACCGCTCCAGTAAATGGAACCAGGGATTACGGCGATGCCTCAGCGAGGTCATACACTTCTGCGAGGGCGACGCCGGTGCCGCCATTCTTGCCCGCTACAATCGCAGTGTAATTGCCGGGCGCCAGAGTTGCGACAATCGCCGATTCCAGATCATTGGTTGGCGCAAGTCCCGTCGCCTGAATCTCTGCTTGCTGAAAGTCTTTCCAGTTGTCATCGAACATGAGGAGCGTGCCATTACTGTCGTGCAGCGCGAGCGTCGGATCGGCCAGGACGTTGGCAACGCCCTTGCTCGTGAGCGAAGGCCCGATGGCTCGGATGATCACTCTTTCGCTGGCAGTTCCGTTACCGAGGATAAAGCCGGCAATCAGGACGTTGTCGCCGGTCTGGGCAAAGCCGCGAGTGCTGATGTTAGCCAGCCTCGAATTGGAGTCCGGGACCAAGTCATATATTTCGACTAGCCCGATGCCCATTGTTCCATTCTTGCCGCGCAAAATCGCAGTGTAATTGCCGGGCGCCAGAGTTGCGACAATCGCCGATTCCAGGTCATTGGTTGGCGCAAGTCCCGTCGCCTGAATCACTGCTTGCTGAGTGTCTTTCCAGTTATCGTTCTTTGCGATGATTGCCCCGGTGTGATTGTGCAGTTCCAGGGTGGGATCGGCGAGGAAGCTTCGGATGCCGTGGCTCCGCAAGGAAGGCCCGATTCCGCGCACGATTACTTTTTTAGCAGCACTGCCAGTGATGATAAAGCCGCCAATGGCGACGCTGTCGCCCGTCTGGACATCGGCTCGCGTGGATATGTTTAGCAGCTGCGCACGAGTCAATCCTGGGCTAATTACGCTGTTTGTATCAAGGGTTACAGCCCCTACTACTGCTAAAAGTCGGCCTGTCACAGTAGTGGTGCTCACCGCAGTGATAGAGGCATCAGCGAGGATGTTGCCGATGAAACTACTGCCACTGCCAAGGGTCGCGGAGGTGCCTACTTGAAAATAGATATTCCGTGGGTCGGCACCATTGATTAGGACAACCGAGGCGCTGCTGGGAGTAATCAGGGTGGTGCCAATTTGAATGACGAAGCGTGCGCTGGGAACATTCTGCGCATCGAATGTCAGGGCGCCACTTGACCATGTTGCCGCAACGTTATAACGATAAACAATCATCACTTCAAACGCGCCCGCTGGCGGCGGCTCTGGCGCCAGCAAATCCAAGACTACCTCATCGCAGCAGTCCAGAACGTGCGCATCCTCCTAAAACACAGCAATCCAAAATTTAGTGCGGCTGCCGCTTTGTTGAGCGCAGAGCCCCGAATCACGCTTGCTCTGCTTTGCTCAGGAACTCCGCCATAAAGCTGGCCGAAACATCACTTAACAGGCGAAACTAAAATCGCCTAACAAGTCATTTGGGCAACGGGCCCTTTAGACGCGACTCCTGATGTCTGACGTCTGACCGCGGGGCGGACGGCCATACTTAAAAAGTATTACGTGCTGCCAAGAAGATATTGGCCGGACAACGACCGGAGGCGTATCGGATTGCAAATTCGAACCAAACAGGAGGCATAAAGGTATGAGATTATTTTTTGTATTGATTTGCTGCTTAGCGATCCCACTGGTCGCCCGGGCAGCGAATCAGGATAACAACAAGAAGCAAAAGCAGACGACGCAAGGTCACCAACAGCAGAAGCCGCAACAGCGGCAGCAGGCAGCGATGCAGAGCACGCACCATAGCGCCAACACGGTTTCGCAACTAAATAGCCAGTCGCACTTGAAAGCCCAAGGCCAGCATCGCGGGTTGAACGCTCAGAACAACAACGGGCCGGGCGTGCAGTCGAACGCCAATGGGAAAGTGGGAACTAAGCACCAAGGCACGAACACGGCCACGCAACTAAGCAACTCGCCACAGTCGAAAGCCCAAGGCCAGCATCGCGGGTTGAACGCTCAGAACAACAACGGGCCGGGCGTGCAGTCGAACGCCAATGGGAAAGTGGGAACTAAGCACCAAGGCACGAACACGGCTTCGCAACTAAGCAACTCGCCACAGTCGAAAAGCCAAGGTCAGCATCGCGGGTTGAACGTTCAGAACAACAACAACCTGCCGACCGTGCAGTCGAACACTAACGGGAGAGTAGAAACTAGGCACTTTAACCTTTCCAATTCGCCTAACCCGAGGATCGCGAGCGCGAAGTTCAACCAAAACTATCGCATTCAGGGCAGTCAGAACTGGCAAGGCCAAAATTACGGCGCTTTCCAGAACTACAGGGGCCAATGGCACAATCAAGGCTGGTGGCACAACCATTACGACCGCATCGTTCTGATCAACGGAGGTTGGTATTTTTGGAATGCCAGTTATTGGTATCCGGCATGGGGTTACGATTCGGCTCGCGCCTACTACCCATATAATGGCCCTATTTACGCCTACAACAATCTGCCGCCCGATCAGGTGATCGCAAATGTTCAGTCCACGCTGCAATCGCAAGGCTATTACCAGGGCGAGATAGACGGCATGCTCGGACCGACCACGCGCTCGGCACTGGCTAACTATCAACGCGACCACAGTCTCTACACGACAGAGGCGATTGATGAGCCAACGCTCGAATCGTTGGGAATGTCCTAAGCGAGAGTTCACTTGCCATCATAAATGCGACCGGCCTGTGACTGCAGGCCGGTCAGGCTGAAATCAAAGCCCTCGTCTGCCTTGGATCAGGTTAATGATCACGATGATGACGGCAATCACGAGCAGGAGATGGATTAGCCCACCGCCAACGTGGCCGATGAAGCCGAGAAGCCAGAGCACGACCAGGATGACAATTATAGTCCAGAGCATGGTGTTCCTTTCGATTGAATTGGCCTTTATTGCGCCACAACGTCGTGATTCGATCAAGCAAAAGTTTTGACTGCCGGTAGTCGAAATGCCCGCAGCCAGTTTTCTTTTTCCTGTCCCGATTCAATGGATTCAGTGATTCAGGTGATTCAGGGATTCACTGATTCACTGCTCCAAGGCAACAGGATTTCGCGCTTTCTACGCGACCCAAAAGCTCGCTGATGAATACGGTTCGCTTCATCAGTGAAGTATGCCTCTTACCTTCCGATAAGGATGAAGATGCCTGCCGCCAGCGCCAGTACGCCTGTAATTACTCCCGAGATGGCGAGAGCGAAGATTGTCGAGAGGCCGATCACGATCAGATAAATGGCGAGCAAGAGCATTCCGATGTTTTTGGTGAAGGTGAAGTTCATTATGTCAGTATTCTGATCGCGGCCGAAAGTGACAATCTTAAAATACTCTTCAAAGCGTCTTAATCTATTCGATTAGATCCCACGCAATGGCAGAACCAGGGCTGACTCCGACGTTGCCGGAAATGTGACTGGCGCCGGTATTGGTCACGGTCGAAGTGCCCAGGACGGCGAAAGTCTCGGCTGATTCGAGGGATTGTGCCTTAGCTTGAGCTGTGAAAGTCGCCAGCGCGGTGAAGGCGATGAAAAGTCCAGGGACGAGCCCAAAACGAAGTGATTTAGTTCGATTATTCATGGTAAGATGCGGTATGGCAGCGTTCTATCGTATTTCGAAGGCAGCTTGGCCGTCTCTAAAAAACTGCGAAATAGGGAAAAGCAATGCTCGGCCGCTCCGCTCCGGGCCGCAAAGCCTGTGCGAAAACCCGCGCGATGCTCGGCATCGTGAATCGCCTGATTTTCTGGCGGGAACACAGGTTCGACGCCTGGCGCTTCGAAGACTTTCCAACCCCAACCGTACGGTTTGATGTCGATGACTGTATCGTCGAGCGATTCGGCCATTACGAAGGTTCGTTCTTGCGGCCAAACGGCAGTTAATCATAAAAAGTAATCTTGAACCGCAGTATTCCACATGGCAGAGAGCATTCTATTCAGTGGTTGGCTCGCGAGCTTAACGTTGATCGTCTCAGTCTCCCTGGCAGGCTATTGGGTAGTGGGGCATCGGAGGTCGAAGCGAAACGGAAATTCACCGTTGCCGAAGCTTTCGAAACCTGGACAGCAAGATCGGAAGGCGAAGAATCGCGGAACAGGAAAGTGAAAGCTGAAGCCGATGATGCCGAGGATCCACAAAGGCTGGAGTTTAGATAATTTGACCGCGCGCCGATAGAAGGCCGGGTTTAGATGAATCGACCCTGTTGCTTTGTCCGCCGGTGCCCGGCCTTAGAGCTCAATGTTTATCTTGATGCTCCTCAGACTCCTCTGAAGGTTCTGAAGCATTTCATGAGTACGATTTGTAGCCTCATCAATTCCGCGTCGAAACTCCGTTGTGTCGATGATCGTGTCGCAAAAGGGACATTTCTGACTCTCAGCCTTGAGCCATTTGACCGTCTCCTTGATCTGCTTGCCACATTTAGGGCACGTAATTTCCAGCGGTAAATTGTCGAAAAACATAGTCTTGTTCACACAATGAACAAAACTTCTTGATCGGGCAAGTCTAGTTCTGCAAAGGCCGCTACGAAACATGGCATCTTCTATCCGCCTGAGATATTCGCGACCGGGCCTGTTCCTGAACGTGCACAAGATTAGGGTCGATTCTGACAATAAGCGGTGAGCGCGATGCACCGAGATGGATTTAACTCAATCCAGAAAGGTAAAAATATGAATACATTAATAACATGGAATCAGCTTAGAGAGATGGAAGAGGCGACGCAAAATCGCTTTAATCGTTTCTTGGGCGGATTCCCGAACAGAATGGGCAGTGGGGAGACCCACAGCCTGACGGTCGCAGATTGGTCACCGGAGGTTGATATCAGTGAGGATGATCGCGGGTATCTCGTCAAAGCTGACCTGCCTGAAATGAAGAAGGATGACGTTAGGGTAACAGTGGAAGACGGCATCCTCTGCGTTTTCGGAGAACGCAAAAGCGAGAAGGAAGATCATAAAAGAAAATTCCATCGCCTCGAGCGATCCTTCGGTAACTTCCGACGCAGCTTCACGCTGCCTGACGATGCCGATAGCACGAAAGTGACGGCGGAGTTCCGCGACGGAGTGCTGAAAGTGCACCTCCCGACAACGACGAAAGCAAAATCAAAAGCTCTCGAAATTAAAGTGCAATAATGCACTAACGCTGACGGCGAGCGTGCGGAAGGTTCCGTGCGTTCGCCTTACCAGTGTAAGGCGGGCTAAGTTATGCCGAGCGTCGCAGCTTCGGAAGCGATTCGCGGAATTCCGTGGGAGAGCGACCGACGATTCGCTTAAACGCGCGATTGAAGTTCGTCATGGATTGAAATCCGCATGCGAAGGCAGCTTCGCTAATTCGCGAGTTGGGATTCAGTAAAAGCGTCTTCGATTTCTCCACTCGAACTCTCGAGAGGTAGTCGATGAAATTTATCCCGGTCGCTTTCTTGAACATCTTGCAAAAGTAATGCCTGCTGATGTTAGCAGCGTGGGCTACCCGCCCGAGCGATAGCGGCTCCGCCTGATGCTTCTCGATGAATTGCCGCGCTCGCGCCATGTTCGCGGACTCGTCCTTTTCGCGCCGTACGACCAGTTGGTTTGACAAGATCGAAAGGTGTTGCGCAAAAATACTCAGGAGCCGCAACATCGCTCGATACCGGTCCGGCGATAAAACGCACGACCGGAAATAAGCCCGCTCAAGTTGCTTCCAATTCGCCTTGTAGCCCCACGCGCGGAGCTGCCGAGTAATGGTCGCGAAGTGTTTCTTAGTCGGGTTTTTGAGCATCACTTCGCCGGTCTCGAGAAAACCAAGAATGTGGTCACCTATATACACCGGCACTGCACTTTCGGAGAGACCGGCAAACCAAGTAACGGTGCGCGTTGTCGAGTCCGGTTCTCGAGATGCGTCGGTTTGGGCCCTTAAGCACGCGGCGCGAGCCTTATTGAAACGAGCCAGGATTGAAGCAAATGAGCTGCGATCCTCTTTTCCATGGTGCGCCGGCGACCACGAATCGTGCCCTCGGATATTAAGCGGCAAACCCATGGCTTCGCTGAAAGCGCGTTCGTAATCTTTGAAAATCTGAGAGCGCGAAAGATGTCGTACGACCTCCTGATCAGAGGATCGAGACGCGCTTCGTTTGCTCGTTACGCCCTTTCGAAGCCGTGCCGACCGCGCCCTGTTTAGTCTACCATGCTTGCGCATCACACCACCGCCGCATTCTAAAGTGTTAACCGGCTCCGCGCCCGTTGTCCTGATGAAACCGCGGCACGTGGGGCCTGTTGTAGAAAGTCTGCCGTCGAAGATCAGGCGCCTGATTCTTGCGCACAGCGCGCCAACGCCGGAAAAACGCGGTGCGGCGTTTTGAAATTTTATGTTGCGCCAGGTAAAGCGCGCTGCTTTGCGCGAGTGTTGGTTCCATAGTTGGATCTCGTATTCATATTGGGCGGTTATTCACGCGGGCCGCACTTGCTGGCTCGAGTTCTTTGCGCCAACTGATTGGAATGAAATCTGACACAAATAAAATTCTAACGCCCTTTGTTGGTGCAGAGGGAAGGGCCCGCACCTGCGGTCGATTGACGCTGCAAAGATTGCCAATCAATCTATGGCCACAAACGCCGATCACCTAATGATATTAGAGCCGATTCGTTCGACTGTTGTTTCCATCTATATTCTCGCGTTGCCAATCAGAAGCCGATCGAACCAATGACGGCCACCGCACGTTGACATTTCCGCGAGTAGATTATGATGGTGTTGGCTTACGCTTACGAAACCACTGATGCCACCAAACCGGTACGGCGCTTCGAGGTTAACCAAAGCATTCACGACGAGCCGCTCCAAGTTGATCCCGAAACCGGCGAAGCAGTGCGGCGGGTGACCTCCGGTGGCTACGGCGTAGTCATACGCAGCGGATCGACCGGTCCCTGCTCGGCTCGTGCGGCTCAGCCAATCGTTGCGGGCTCGGAAGTGTAGCGAACAGGGTCCTGGCGGAAGAATCGCGCCAGTTCGGCGTACAGTTCGGGATGTTTGGCGCGGAGAGCGCGGGGACGTTCAAAGAACGCCTCGGTAACTACGGCAAAGAACTCCGCGGGATCTTTTGCGCCGTAGGTATCCAGCACGGTGGCCATACCGGTGTCATCAGCGGCCCGCAGTGCCTCAAACTCCTTGCTCATGACTCTCGCCCAGACCAGGTAATCTGCCCGCGTCGCGAGAGCGGGAGCGCCATCGGTCTGGAAATCTTCGAAGTCAAGCTGGTGGGCGAACTCGTGTAGCACCAGGTTTCTGCCATCCGAAGGATCCGCCGCTCCGCGTTTCGCTGAATCCCAGGCCAGCACCATCACGCCGAGCTGGCGTGCGGTGTGACCAAGGCGGTTGTACCCGCCCTCCTCCCAAATGTTGCCTCCAAGGTGCCGAGCCTCGTACGCTGTGTAGCCCGAAGGATAAACCAGAATCGTAATCAGATGAGGGTAGTAGTCTGTCTCGCGGTGCAGGAGGAGAAGGCATGCCTGTGCCGCGATTGTGAGACGGATTTCGTCGGTAAGTTCAAGGCCGTCGCAACCTTCGAAGTGCTTTTCGGCTAGAAAGACTTGAACATGACCCACGAGCTCGGTCTGGTCTTCAGGCGGAAGCCGCCGGAAGATTGGGAGGTTGCGCGTAATGATTGACCGCCACGCTGGCGGAAAGGCTTGAGCGCGCAATCGCTGACGCCGGCGCCGCTTCAAAAATCCGAAGATCACAAACTCTTCGCCGTGTCAGGGCGTGACAAACTCGGTCTCAGTTGAAATGGTTGACTCGCCCGCGCTTTGTTGCAGCGCTTGTTCCACCGCTCGCCAGGCAAGCATTGCGCACTTGACCCGCTGCGGGAATTTTCGCACGCCCTGCAGCAGTCGAAGATCGCCCAACATTTTAGGCGCTTCGGCCGTCTCGTCGGTCACAAGATCGTGAAATGCGCGAAGCATCTCCTTCGCTTCCAGGCGACTTTTCCCTTTCAATTTCGCCGTCATCAATGAGGCCGAGGCTTGACTGATCGCACAGCCGTGTCCGGTGAACTTGATATCCTGCAATTCTCCGCCGGTGCCGAATTTCACGCCCAGATGAATCTCGTCGCCGCAGGCAGGATTGTCGCCATGCACCTGCACCGCAGCATCGGGCAGATCGCCAAAATTTCGTGGCCTTCGCGAATGATCGAGAATGACCTCCTGATATAGCTCTTCGAGTTCCGGACTCATGAAAAGAAACGCACGGCGGCGTGGAGGATTTCAATCATTCGATCGATTTCCTCTTCTGTGTTGTAAAAATAGAAGCTCGCGCGAGTCGTTCCGGGCAAGCCGAACCTCCGCATCAGCGGCTGGTTGCAATGGTGTCCGCCGCGCATAGCCAACCCGTACTGATCGGCAAATGTTGTGAGATCGTGTGGGTGCGCTGCCTCCATCACAAAACCAACCAGCGCGCCACGCTCCGCGGATGGTCCGAGGATGCGCATCCCGGGCAATTCAGCGAGACGTTCCATCGCATAGCCGGCAAGTTGTGCATCGTGTTCGAAAATTGCCGAGCGCCCGATTGACTCGATGTAATCAATGGCCGCGGCGAGCCCGATCGCGCCGGCGATGTTGGGCGTGCCCGCTTCAAATCGGTGCGGCGCTTTCTTGAACGCGCTTTTTTCCAAAGCGACGCTGACGATCATCTCGCCACCACCATGCCATGGCGGTATCGAATCGAGAATCTCAGCGCGTCCGTAGAGCGCGCCGATGCCGGTCGGTCCGCACATTTTGTGTCCGGAGAAAGCCAGGAAATCGCAGCCCAGCTCCCGCACATTAATTGGCATATGTCCCGCGCTCTGGGCTGCGTCTACCAGCGTGAGTGCGCCGACCGCCCGCGCTTTCTCACACAGTTCGCGAACTGGATTGATTGTTCCCAGAGAGTTTGAAACGTGCGTGAAAGCGAAGAGCTTCACTTCGGGCGTGAGCAACGAAGAGAGCCGATCGAGCGCGAGAGTGCCGTCATCGCAGACCGGCACGAAGCGCAGTTGAGCGCCCGCTCGTTGGGCCAACAACTGCCAGGGGACGAGGTTGCTGTGGTGCTCCATTTCTGTGAGGAGAACCACATCCCCGGCCCGAAGAAATTTCCCGCCCCACGCTTGTGCAACAAGATTTATGCTTTCGGTGGTCCCGCGTGTGAACACGATTTCGTCGGCACCGGCCGCGCCCAGGTAATCTGACACCTGCTGCCGTGATCTTTCGTAAGCCTCGGTCGCACGCGAGCTCAGCTCATGCAAACCACGATGCACGTTAGCGTTGTCGTGCTCGTAGTAATCTCGAAGTGCATCGAGCACGGCCCGCGGTTTCTGCGAGGTTGCGGCGCTATCAAAGTAGATCAAGCGATGGCCATGCGCCTGCTCACGAAGAATCGGGAAATCCTCACGGATAGCCTTCCAATCGACACCGCCACTAGCGACCTGATGCACATCCTAATCTGCGCCGCCTGCCAGTGCGCGCCAGTTTATTCAAACCAAGCTTGGTCTACTTGGAAGATCGATAAGCTCCTTGAGATTATTTCTCTTGCCTGGATTAGTCGCGAATCTTTACGTTTGGCCGTCAGATCGAACCATAATCAAAGGAACAACTTATGAAAACTCTCAATCAGCAAAACGATTGTCACTATGAACGCCGCGACTTTATCGGATCGCTTTTTATGATGGCAGCAAGCGCATTCGCGCAGTCGCCGGCGGAAACAATGGCTCCGCCGAAAAGTTCCAACGCCGATCTTGCACCGATCAGCGCGATCGGGGCGCACGTTTGCGGTATTCATTTCTACAGCGGCAACATGAAGCGCCAGGTCATCGCTCAGCATTATTGCTCGCATCTGAGCGACGAAGTCCTGCAATGCGTCCTCTATGATTCGGAAAAGAAAGATGCGCGATTGATCGGTGTGGAATACATCGTCAGCGCGAGAATCTTCGAATCGTTGCCGGCCGATGAAAAAAAACTCTGGCACAGTCATAACTACGAAGTGAAATCGGGAGTGCTGACCGCGCCGGGAGCACCCGAGGCGGCGGAAAAGGACCTGATGAAAGTCCTAATCGGCACCTACGGCAAAACCTGGCATACATGGCAGGTGGATCGCGGAGACAAACTGCCTCTGGGCATTCCGCAACTCATGATGGCCTTCACCAAAGATGGCCAGTTGGATCCCAAGATCGCGGCTGAGCGTGATCAACTTTATTCAATTTCGGTCGCCGCTAAGAAGGCCGCGCGCGCCGACATTCCGGATGCAAAGATCGATCCCGGCGCGGACGGGTGGCACAAGGGGTCTGCGGTCCAGCTCGATCTCAAAACTGTTTCGGCGAAGTAGCGCCCGTCATCTCTTTCGCATCCGCGGTGGGGAAGAAGCATCGGGACCTGCTCTCGATACTTATAGCTTTTACCGCAGGCGCGCACCAGATCGCGCTCCTCGAATTGGATGGCAATCAGAATGCAAGCTGTCGTCATCACAGCGAAGAACAGGTGCCCTGCGATGCGTCCTCCGAACGCGATAATGAATCCCAAAGCTTAGGTTCCGCATGTGACTAGAGAAGCGACGCCACAGCTCGAACGCGCCCTGACCTTATGTGATTTGGTGCTTTTCAATCTTGTCGCGGTCATCGGCATTGGCTGGGTGGCGACCGCCGCCAAGGCTGGGCCGAGCGCGTTGACCTTGTGGCTGCTTGCGGCCACCCTCTTTTTTGTCCCGCAGGGCCTCGCCGTTATTCAACTTTCTTCGAGCTTTCCTGCCGAGGGCGGCATCTACGCCTGGACAAAAAAAGAGTTTGGAGAAGGACACGGCTTTATCTGCGGCTGGTGCTATTGGATTAACAACGTTCTCTACTATCCAACCCTGCTTCTCGGCGGCGCCGTCAGCGCCACTTACGTTGTCGGTCAAGGCGAGAGCGGACTGGCGAGTAATTGGACCTATGTGCTCCCTTTCACGCTTATCGCTTTGACTTTGGCCGTCGCGCTCAACGTCGTCGGCGTGGACACGGGCAAGTGGTTACAGAACATCGGCGGCGTCAGCGTTTATCTCCCCGGCATCCTTCTAATCTTGCTCGGTCTCTACGCCGCTCTGACAAAGGGCTCGGCCAACACTCTGACTCTCGTACAGCTGAAGCCAGACCTAACGAATCTGCCGCTGCTTAATCTCTGGGCCACGATTGCCTTTGCCTTCGCTGGACTCGAACTTTCTTCGACGATGGGCCACGAGATTCACAACCCGCGTCGCAATTTGCCGCGCTCGATCTACATCGCTGCGCCATTGGTCGCGCTCATCTACGTCTGCGGTACAGGCTCAATGCTCTGGCTCGTTCCGAAACAGGAAATCAACATCGTCGCCGGTCCGCTTCAGGCCATCACGAACGGCATGCGCGATCTGGGTGGCGTGTGGTGGTGGGTCGTGCCGCTCGCTGCACTCTGTCTCACTCTGGCGAGAATCGGTGGACTCGGAGCCTGGCTGACAGGGTCAGCGCGCGTTGCCTTCGTGGTCGGACTCGATCGCTATTTCCCGCCTGCTTTCGCGCGAATTCATCCGCGTTGGCGTACGCCTTACGTCGCGATCCTTATTCAAGCGCCGATCGCCGCGTTTTTTCTTTTACTCTCCGTCCTTGGCAAGGGAACTACCGTTGAGAAATCGTTTCTCATCCTGCTCGACATGTCGCTGCTCATTTACTTCATCCCCTACATTTACCTTTTCATCTGCTTCATTGTTCATTGTTGGAGAAAAAAAAGGAAGGCCAACGAGAGGTTGCTCGTTCCCGGTGGCGCGACCGGAGCGTTGATCATCGGTCTGTGCGGTCTTTCGATCACGCTCTTTGCCATGATTGTTGCCATGATTCCACCGCCTGGCACATCCGACATTTGGATCCACGAAGCAAAAGTCGCAGGCGGTTCGCTTCTCCTCGTCCTCCTCGGTCTGCTGATCTACTGGCGCGCGAAGAGGAAGCAGTCGGCTTAATTATCGGACTTTATCTTATCCTCGTAAACGTAAGCTTGGAACTGTTGGGCTCTGCCCGAATTGGATGTTGTCATGGCTGCGTCTTGAAGTGAGGCGCCGGCATCGCCGCCGATAATCGCTTGTCGGATGGAGATCATCCGCCAACTTCATGGGATGCTCTCACCGACTTCGGTAAAGAACACGCTGCAAAGCGCCGCGCCGGTCGCGCCGATTCAGGTGCAAGGCTGGGTGCGGACACGACGCGATTCAAAAGATTTTTCGTTCATCGAACTGAACGATGGTTCCTGTCTGCGCAATCTTCAGATCATCGCGAAAAATTCGTTGCCGAACTATATGGACATCCAGCATTTGAACACGGGCGCTTCTATTATCGTGCGCGGTGAGTTGGTCGCGTCGCAGGGGAAAGGACAGAATTGGGAAGTTGTCGCGGATAAGATCGACATCGTCGGTGGCGCGGATGACACCTATCCGCTGCAAAAAAAGGGACACACGCCGGAATTCCTGCGCGAGATCGCGCATCTCCGGCCACGCTCGAATCTTTTCGGCTGCGTCTTTCGTGTGCGCAGCCGGCTGGCCTTCGCCGTCCACAAATTCTTTCAGGAACGGGGATTCATTTACGTACACACGCCCATTATCACCGGCAGCGATTGCGAAGGCGCCGGGGAATTGTTTCGCGTCACGACGATCGACGCCAAGAATCCGCCGCGAACGCAGAGCGGCGAGATCGATTATGCGAAGGATTTTTTCGAGCGACCGACTTACCTGACGGTAAGCGGGCAGCTCGAAGCGGAAGCGTTTGCCTCTGCTTTATCCAAGGTCTACACCTTTGGTCCGACTTTCCGGGCGGAGAATTCGAACACATCCCGGCATTCTAACGAGTTTTGGATGATTGAGCCGGAAATGGCCTTCTGCGATTTGAACGGCAACATGGATCTGGCCGAGGAGATTGTGAAATATCTCATTGTCGATCTGCGCGAGAACTGCGCGGAGGAATTGGGATTGTTCGCGAAGTTCGTCGACAAGGAATTACTGGCGCGACTCGACTTCGTGGTTGAGAGAAAATTTCAACGTATTACTTACACCGACGCGATCGAGCTTCTCAAAAAGAGCGGTGAAAAATTCGAGTTTCCTGTCGAATACGGATTGAATCTGCAATCGGAACACGAGCGTTGGCTGACCGAGAAACAAAAGTGTCCGGTCACGGTCTTCAATTATCCGAAGGAGATCAAGCCGTTCTACATGCGATTGAACGATGATGGCAAAACCGTGACGGCGATGGATCTGCTGGTGCCGGGAATTGGCGAGATCGTCGGTGGCAGCCAGCGCGAAGAGCGACTTGAGGTATTGGAGGCGAACATGCGCTGCCACAAAATGGATCCGGCCGATTACAAATGGTATCTCGATCTTCGCCGTTACGGGACGGTTCCGCACTCTGGCTTCGGCCTTGGATTCGAGCGGATGCTCATGTTCATTACCGGCGTGTCGAACATCCGTGACGTCATTCCGTTCGCGCGCACACCCGGCAGCGCGGAGTTCTGATTTTTAACCGCGGATCCCGCGAATAAATGGATTGCCTTCTGGAACCAGAATCCAGGGAACCAGACTAAAATAGGCCCATTACGATGCAATCCTGCAGTGAGCTTCTAGTCGCCTTGCGCGACAGCACCGGCGAAAGCGACATCGCCGGATTTTAGATCCAGCTCGGCTTCTTCCGGCGTACCGAAGATGCGCGCACGTTTGTCGTCGAATTCTCTTTCCCATCGCGCGACCACAATCGTAGCGAGACAATTGCCGATTACGTTCACGCAGGTGCGTCCCATGTCCATTAATTCGTCGATTCCGAAGATGACAGCGATCCCGATCGGGCCGAGTCCCGCCGGAACAAACGTATTCAACGTCGCCAGCAAAATCACCAGCGACGAGCGCGGCACGCCCGCCACGCCCTTCGAAGTGAGCATCAACGTCAGCATCATCGTAACTTGCTGGCCAACTCCCATGTGCCAGCCCATCGTTGTCTCGGCTGCTTGCGCCACGAACACCGAAGCCATCGCCAGATAAAGAGTCGAGCCAGTGAGGTTGAAAGAATATCCAGTCGGCATCACGAACCCAACGATGTAGCGCGGCACGCCGAAGCGCTCCATCGCTTCCATCGCTTTTGGCAACGCTGATTCACTGCTTGTGGTCGCGAACGCGATCGTGGCTGGCTCGCGCACCGCACGAATAAATTGTCGCCCTGGAATCCGGGTGATCAGCATCACCAATCCAAAAACGAGCGCGACGAAAATGATAAGAGCGAGATAAAGCGAACCGATGAGTTTGCCGAGATTGACGAGCACACCCAGACCTTGCGTCGCGACCGTGTGCGCCATAGCCGCGCCCACGCCGATAGGCGCAAACATCATCACGTAGTTGGTAAATTTAAACATGATCTGGGAGAGACTTTCCATCGCGCGGATGATCGGCTTTCCTTTTTCGCCGACCGAAGACACAGCCAGCGCGAAAAGCACGGAGAAGGCGACGATTTGGAGCACGTCGCCGCGCACCATCGAATCAATCACGCTGGATGGAAACACGTGCACCAGCGTTTCGACCAGTGTCTTGGGATGACTTTGGCCAATCGTCTTGACGATGTCGGTGTTGCTCGCGGCCAGAGTTATGCCCGCGCCCGGCTTCATGAAATTGACCACAGCCAACCCGATGACCAGCGCTGCGGTCGTGACAATTTCAAAATAGATCAGCGCTTTGACGCCCATGCGACCGACCTTGCGCAACGCGCCGGCGCCGGCGATCCCGACAACGATCGTGGAGAAGACGAGGGGCGCGATGATCGACTTGATCAGATTGATAAAGATGTCTCGTAGAAAATAAACCTTGTTGCCCCAATCGGGCCGGAGCCAGCCGATCACGATGCCGACAACGAGACCAACCATGATCTGCATCGTTAACGACGGCCGGTACCGCGGCCGAGGCAGTGATCGTGGCGCGGTCGACCTCATCGCTGGCGTTATTATCACAAAGCGAGAGGTGGATCGAGCAGTCCCTTGCCCCCTTCGGACGGACTCGTCCTGTGGCGAGCTCGATGCTAAAGAATGGCGGCGAAGCCGCATTTATTTAACATCGCCTGACCGAGCGGTCGATCCACCTTTCCAATTTCGCGCCCCTGCGCTCAATTGCCGTGTGTTTGTCACATATCTTGAATGCACATCCTGTGGGCTTCGCCATGATTGGTCGCGTCTGCAAAATCTTTGCCGTGCGTGTCAGAAACCGCTCTTTGCAACTGTCGATCTTGTCGCGGCCGGGGGAGCGCTCAGGCGAGAAAAATTGGCCGCTCGCGAGAAATCGTTGTGGCGTTATCGCGAATTCCTGCCGCTGCCGGCGGATGTCGAACCCGTGTCGTTAGGCGAAGGCGGAACGCCCCTGTTGCGCGCGAAGAACTTGGCCGAGGATATCGATCTTTGGATCAAAGACGAATCACTGAACCCGACGCAGAGTTTCAAAGCGCGTGGCATGTCCGTCGCCGTCTCGATGGCAAAATATCTCGGCGCGACCAAGCTCGCTGTTCCAAGCGCGGGGAATGCGGGAGGCGCGCTCGCCGCTTATGCCGCACGCGCTGGTCTCGAAGCACACGTTTTTATGCCGCGCGACACGCCGCGCGCGAACATCATCGAATGTCGCGAACTCGGCGCGCACGTCACACTCGTCGACGGTCTCATCACCGATTGCGGGGCTGAGATCGGGCGCTGCAAAGAACGCGAAGGCTGGTTCGAAATGTCCACGCTCAAAGAACCATATCGCATCGAAGGAAAAAAGACGCTCGGTTACGAATTGGCTGAGCAATTCGCCTGGCAACTGCCCGACGTGATCCTTTATCCGACCGGCGGCGGCACCGGTCTCATCGGTATGTGGAAAGCGTTTGATGAAATGGAAACACTCGGTTGGATCGACAAAAAGCGGCCGCGGATGTTCTCGGTGCAAGCCAGCGGTTGCGCGCCGATCGTTCGCGCGTTTGAGACAGGAGAGAAAACCGCGGCGGAATTTCCAAATGCGCGCACGTGCGCATCCGGTCTGCGCGTTCCCAAAGCAATCGGCGATTTCCTAATGCTCAAGATTTTGCGGGAATCAAACGGCGGCGCAGTAGCTGTCGATGACGATGACATGATCAGGATGGTGCGCGAAGTCGGATCCAAAGAAGGCCTGTTCATCGCGCCCGAAGGCGCAGCCTGTTTCGCGGCGCTGAAATCTCTCCGTGCCGCCGGCAAGATCGACATCGGCGAGCGGGTCGTCATCTTTAACACCGGTTCCGGCATCAAATACCTCGACTGCTTCGAGCCGTAATCTTCGAATTGGACGTTGAGCAGCCTGCCCCGAGAGTTTCTCGGGTTGGGCGTTTGCTTCATTCAGTCGGCTGCAGGTTTGTTGAGCTTGTGCGAGAGCCTTTATTGGGCTATGCTACGCGACTGCCGCATCTATCTACCTCCCTGGTTCGCCGAATTCCTTCGGAAGCAAGAACCGGATGGCCTTTCGCTGCGATCACTGCAGCAACTTAGTAAACTAGAAAGTTAGTTTGTATGATTAAATCAATCGTTAGTATCGCGTTTGCCACGGCCCTTATGGGTTCAGTGGCTTTCGCACAAACATCCACGTCCTCCACCGTTGCGACGCAACCGAATGGAGTGACTGAAACCAACATCACCACAACCGAAAGTTTTGGCACCGTCACGGAGTTTACTCCGGGCGATTCCCTGACCCTGAAAACTGAAGCAACCGAACCCGTGCACTACACGTTCAGCAAGACCGTGGAATACGTGAATGCACACGGGAAGGTGATCGAAGCCTCGAAAATCAGAAAAGATTCGAAGGTTCGCGTTCACTTCCTTAAACAGGGCGACAACATGGTAGTTGATAAAGTCATCCTGACGCCGGACCGCCACTAAGTCCCGGGTTGCTTGGCTAATTCTAGGCCAAGCTAGCAATTCAGCGCCTGGCGGATCGAGACAGTGCTCGCCGTCAGGCGTTTTGTTTTCTTTGATGTCAATCTGAAAGCAAACCGGTCCACTTTTGTATTACTGCGCCTCGAAGTGCGAGCGGACTTCTGATCGTTGCTTGCCGCGCCGCAGCGTTGGCGGAGGCGGGTCTGCAAATCCACGCACAAGACATTCGATAAATGTTACCGCGTTCTCCCCGGGGAGAAGGGATCACCTCCCCGTGGCGGGGAGAGGTCGATCAACTTATAAAACTATTTGTGCGATGATTTGAGGTGTCATTTGTAGGCCGCTTGCGCTTGTGCCCGGGTAAGCACGTATGTGTAGAATAGGTGCTTGCCCCGCTTTGTGGTCACCTCGCCGTCCACGCCTCCGGGATAAAGCTTATGCGTCAATTCCCGATAATGTTCGTTTCCCGGAAAGAAGAGTAACGCCAACCCCTTGTTCCCAGCATTTAGGGAGGGCAACTCCGCGGCAGGGTTAGTCAGCATAGTCCGCTCTTGGTCGACCACCAGGTATCGCGTCGTTACGGGATCGTATGGCGGCGAACCCTGGCCGACTGTGAACACATGATACTCAGGGCCGAGTGATGCTTGGTAACGGCTTTGGGCAGTCTGAATTTCATAGTTCTGTTGGGCTAGCCTGTACCCGCTGCTCTTGAGGCTTGCAGGATCGGCGTAATAGCGATGAAAATAGAAATCCAGATTGAGCCAGCCGAGCAGCGATAGGGCAATGGTCAGCGTCGCAGGCAAGATCCAACGCAGCCGGATCGGCAACTCCGCTTGAGCGGACGTCACCCATGCGCCGATAGGCACGCCTAGCGCGGCATAGAACGCCGGGAAGGCTGGAGTCCAATGGTTAATCAAGGGCGGAACGCTGTTCTGGGACGCCACGAGCGTGCCGCCTACGAGCAAGACACCAAGCCCCGCAGTGAGCATGAGGAATGCGACTGGGTGACGCCAGTGCCATAGAAGCAACGCAGTCCCTAATACGAGCAGGGCGGCTTCGGCAGGCAATAGCAGGGGCGCATAGAATATGATGTCTTGCGAGCTATCAGTGCTTATACCAAGCAGGTTCTCGGAGATCACAGGCCAAACGGTTTTCCACGTGCTTTGGAAATCTTCGGAGGTAGTTGGAAGATGAGGGGACCATATCATCAAGCTGGCTCCTCGGCCAAGGTAGAGATTGGGACTTCGTATAAAGTGGAACAGGAGAGGGCCAAACCCCACCAAATAGCTACCGGCCAGTAGCCAGAAATCACTCAGATATTGACGCGCCTGCTGCCAATGAAAAATCAGTGTGTAACAGATGAACACCAGGAGGATAAAAGGCAAGAGCCGTGTGCCATAGTAGAAATGTTCGCTTAGCCCCGCCGACAGCCCAGCCACCACCCAATCAAACGGCCGGCGCGAGCGCAGTCCGCGCAATAAGAAAAAGAAGCAGGTCGCCCAGAAGAACTGTGTCGTTATGTTGTTAAGCGCGAGGCGGCTGTAGTGGATGTTAGACGCACTGAAGGCCAGGATCGCGGCTCCAGCCATTGCAGCGGACCTGCCCCATGTTCCGCGTGTCAGTCCGTACAAGGGGACAACTGCAGCCGCGCCGAATAAAGCGGCAGGGAGCCTTAGCATTGCAAGCGTGCTACCACCCACCTTAAGAGACGACGATACTATCCAGAACCACAGGGCAGGTAGATCTATGCCATCCCACAGGGTGCTGAAGACTGACGGACTGGAACCGGTCGGGTTTATATAAGACTGAGTGGCGATGGTGCCGGTCATTATTTCGTCCGGGTAGATGTTGTCGGGAAAGCTGGTGAGGTCCCAAACTCGGGTGAGCAACGCCACCAGAACCAGCCCTGCGAGCAAGACTATCTCCCAAGTCGGCCACCGGATGAGACGCAGTTCACCGGCAGGATCCGCAGCCGGATGTGGCGAAACGAAAGTAAAGGACAGCAGTACGCCGATGCCTGCCAACCATAAAATACCGGCCAGCCCAAAGGTCTCGTTCGGAGTCACCAGGTAACGAAGGTCTGCCGCCAGAGCAAGTAGGAGCGCACTTACTACTCCGAACAAATGCAAGAAGCGGCTGCCGTCTAAGTTGGGTATCCGGACAATAGGATGGCGCGGAAACGCCGGTATCCATTTTTGCTGCCCCCAGATGATCACGGCCAGCACTGCCGCGCCGATGAGCAGCGACACCGCCCAAGGCCGAGCCCGCTCATTTGCCAGCAGCAGGGTGCCAACGAGCGAGGCTAAGAAGGCGATCAGGCCGCACCCAAGATTGGAGTAGTATCTAACTCGCATTATTCTGCCGATTGCCACGACGTCATTACGAATGATGCGGATTCCCGCAGGTTGGGTGAAACGTCTGCTTGGGCTGGCCTGCTCCGACGCGGTCGAGAGCAGAAGGAAGCTATCAACTTCGAGTGGACCCAAAGCGGTCCGAATCGGGACCCACCAGAACCGCGGCCGCGAGTCCGGCGCACATTGCGCTTGTGTCTTGGAGTGCGGCAGCGCTGCGCCGCTCTTGGTCCTTTTTTGGCGCAGACCTGGGAGAGTTCTCTAAACAGCGACAAGAAATCTGCAAACCTATTTTTTCTTTGATTCCTTCTTCGACTCGCGCTTGGATTCTTTCGGTTCGTTGGATTCCTCGGGCGGCGACTTTGATTCCTTCTGGGATTCGCCGGGGCGATAATCTTCCTGCTCGGCGGCTGCGAATGCTTTCTCTAAACCGACCATGTCTTCGCCGGGGCGGAGGGTGTCGAACGCTTCGGATTCTTTGCGCAATTGTTCCTCGGAATAGTTGGCGGCTTTGATCGAGAGACCGATGCGGCGCTCGACTTTGTCCACCTTGATAACGCGTGATTCGACTTCCTGACCAACCTTGAGCACGTCTTTAACCTTGGCGACGTGATCTTCACTCAACTGCGAGATGTGAACGAGGCCGTCGATGTCGTCCTGCAATTGCACGAACGCGCCGAAGCTGGCCAGCTTGGTCACTTTGCCCTTCACCAGATCGCCGATCTTGTATTTCTGATCGATGTTCTTCCACGGATCTTCGGTGAGCTGTTTGATACCGAGACTGATCCGCTGATTCGTCTTGTCGATGTCGATCACTTCCGCTTCGACTTCGTCGCCTTTCTTAAAGACTTCGCTCGGGTGGTTGATCTTCCGGGTCCAGCTCAAGTCGGAAACGTGGATCATTCCGTCTATGCCTTCGTCCAGTTCCACGAACGCGCCGTACGCGGTCATATTGCGAATCTTACCTTTGACGCGGCTGCCAATGGTGAATTTGTGCTCGACCTCGTCCCACGGATTCGGTTCGAGCTGGCGCAAGCCCAATGAAATTTTCTGTTCCTCTTTGTTTACGCCGAGCACGACGGCCTCAACTTCCTGGCCGACGGTCAAAATGTCGGACGGACGCATGATTCGCTTCGTCCAGGAAAGTTCGGAAACATGAATGAGACCTTCGACGCCTTCCTCCAATTCCACGAATGCGCCGTAGGGAACGAGGTTCGTGATCTTGCCTTTGACGCGCTGACCGGCGGGGAAGCGCTCTTCGATCTGGTCCCACGGATTTTTCTGCGTCTGCTTCAGGCCTAAGGAGACCCGCTCTTTTTCTTTGTTGATATCGAGCACGACGACTTCGAGCGGCTGGCCGACTTTCACGAGCTCGCTCGGATGCCCGAGCCGGCCCCAGGTCATGTCGGTGATGTGGAGCAGGCCGTCCATGCCATCGAGGTCGATAAACGCGCCGAAGTCGGTGAGATTTTTCACCGTGCCCTGCACCTTGTCGCCGATGTGCACTCCCTCAAGGAATTTCTGTCGTTTCTCGCTGCGCTCCTGCTCGATCAATTCACGCCGGCTGAGCACAACATTGCGGCGGTCGTCGTTGATCTTTACGATTTTGAAATCGTAAGTGTTGCCGACGAACTGCTGCAAATCTTTCGGCGGGATGATGTCGATCTGCGACGCCGGCAAAAACGCTTCGACGCCGATGTTCACCATTAGCCCGCCTTTGACGACCGACTTCACTTTACCTTTAATCAGGCCGTCGCCCTGAAACACGCTCGCGATCTTGTTCCAGTTCTGGCGATAAGCGGCTTTTTCCTTCGACAGAACGACCATGCCCTCATCGTTCTCGAGTCGCTCGAGGAGCACGTCCACTTCGTCGCCCACTTCCAGGGATTGGACGTCCTCAAATTCGGAGGACGGAATGACGCCTTCGGATTTGTAACCGATGTCCACGAGAACTTCGCGGGGGCGGATTTCCAGGATGCGTCCCTTAACGATGCTGCCTTCCCTGAAGTCCGGCATCGGCTTCGACATCACATCCTGCATGTGTACCATAATTTAAAAAGGCCCTCGGCCGGCGTAACGCTGTAGCGGCGATGTCTCATCGTCGCATTAATTTCGGCGGTCGGCGACCACCGCTACCACCAGCGGAAACGGAGCGCCACATTAGTTGTTTTCGTGGTGGAGGTCAACTCTCGACGCGGGCGGTATCCAACCCGCAGAATTCGAGATTGGATGTTGGACGTTTTCCTCCATATTTGGGGCAATATGTCGATGTTACGCCTGTCGATCTTAGCGGCGGCTTTCGCAATCTCGTCGCTTCGAGCAGACTCACCGGCCGAACAAAAAGTTCTCGAGGCAATTAAGGCGCCTGACTTGAGCGTCGTCCATCTTTGGGCGCCGTGGTGCTCGAATTGCCAGGCGGAATTAAAGAGCGGCGGTTGGTTAAAAATGGTGAAAGAGAATCCGCGCGTAAAATTTTATTTCGTATCCATTTGGAATGGCGGCGAAGATGGCCGCGCCATGCTGAAAAAATTTGAGATCTCGGATCAACCGAACGTGACCATCCTGGCCGACCCCGGCCCGCGTGGAAATAATCACATCAAACAGTTTGCCGGTTTGCCGCTCTCTTGGATTCCAACGACTTGGGTTTATAAAGGTGGCGACTTGCGTTACGCACTCAACTACGGCGAGATGCGTTTCCCAGTGCTGCAACAATTTCTTGAGGACAGCAAATCGGAGTGGTCGCACAAAGGCGAACCTTCGGTGGAATGAGCACGGCAACGCTTTCGCCAGGCAGCGCAAAAGTTAAGTTCCGTCTCGCTGGTGGCGCGCAACCGCTCATTCTTCTGCCCGTCCACGTCAACAATAGAGGACCGTTCGACTTCATTTTAGATACCGGTGCGGGCACTTCGCTGCTCGCCTCCGAATTAGCGAAACAGCTCGAAGTTAAAGTCATCGGTTCAAAAGAAGGTCAGAGCGCCGGCGGAAACGTTTCCGTTTCGTTGACGAAAGTCGATTGGCTCGCTGTTGGCCAAACGAAATTGGCCGATGTCGATATGGGAGTTGTCGATCTTGGCCAAATTGGCAAAACCATCGGCGCAAAAATCGACGGCGATCTCGGTTACAATTTTCTCAAACATTTCCGGATCACGATCGATTATCGCGATTGCGAAATCCGTTTCGATGATCCTAAGCGCGTCGAAGTTTTTGGTCGACCGGCGCAAACAGAAATCGCGATTCGGCTGGCCCATCCGGCCAAGCCGCTCATTCTTGTCGACGTCCATGCAAACGGTCGCGGCCCGTTTCAATTCGCCATCGACACCGGCACATCGACAACGGCAATCACGCCGGAACTCGCGAAAGAACTAAACGTCGCGACGTCTGCGATTCCGCCGGTCACCAGCGGCGGCGCACCTGTCAATGTTACAGCCGGCGCGTTCCAATCGTTTCAAGTCGGCGGCGCTAAGATCGACAATCTCGCCGTGATCGTGGCCGATTTCTTTTCGATGCTCAGTCAAGCCGTTGGCGCTAAGCTCGATGGCATCGTTGGTTATAATTTTCTGCGCGATTACAAAGTTGTGATCGACTATCCGAACGAACGGCTCAGGCTCTTTTAAGTATGCTCGAAGTCCCGACCGGAGCGACAACAACTTCCAAGCGACCGCCCGGCATTTTATCCCTCATTGGCGACACGCCGCTGGTCGAAGTGACGCAGATCGACACCGGGCCCTGTCAGCTTTTCCTAAAATTGGAAAATCAAAATCCGACCGGCTCGATCAAAGACCGTGTCGCCTTGACGATGATCGAGGCCGCGGAGGAGGAAGGAAAATTGCAACCGGACGGCACCGTCATCGAAGCTACCGCCGGCAACACCGGTCTTGGTCTTGCGCTGGTCGCGGGCGCAAAAGGTTATCGTGTCCTGCTCGTTATTCCCGACAAAATGTCGCAGGAAAAAATCTTTCATGTGCGCGCCCTGGGCGCCGAAGTGCGCATCGTTCGCTCGGACGTGACGCGCGGGCATCCGGAATATTATCAGGACGTCGCCGCACGGCTGGCCACGGAAATTCCGGGCGGATTTTATGCGAACCAATTTGGCAATCCGGCGAATCCACTCGCGCACGAGCGCAGCACCGGCCCGGAAATCTGGGAACAAATGCGCCACGATGTGGATGCAGTTGTGTGCGGCGTCGGATCCGGCGGAACATTGACCGGTCTGGGCCGATTCTTTACGCGGGTAAAACCGCGGCGCGGCATCGAAATGATTCTGGCGGATCCGACTGGCTCGGTTTTGTATGAATACGTCAAGACCGGCAAGCTGGTGGAATCGGGAAGCTGGGCGGTGGAAGGCATTGGCGAAGATTTCGTTCCCGAGATCGCGGACATGTCATTTGTGACCGACGCATTTGAGATTGACGACGAAGAGAGTTTCGCGACCGCCCGCGAACTTTTGCGCAAAGAAGGAATTCTGGGCGGGTCCTCCACCGGCACGCTCCTGGCGGGCGCGCTGCGTTACTGCCGAATGCAAACCAAGCCGAAGCGCGTCGTTACTTTCGTTGCCGACACCGGCAACAAATATCTTTCCAAGATGTACAATGATTTCTGGATGGCGGAACAAGGATTCATCCATCGTCCGCCGCATGGCGATCTGATCGATTTAATTTCGCACCGCTACGAAGCCGGCGAAGTCATTTCCGTCGGACCGAGCGATACCTTGCTGACCGCGTTTAAACGCATGCGCGACGCGGATGTTTCGCAGCTTCCAGTTGTCGATCAAAGTGGACGCGCCCTTGGCATCGTCGATGAATCCGATTTGCTTGTAAAAGTGCATCGTGATTCGATGCATTTTAACGATCCGGTGAAGAACGCGATGACCGACCGCCTCGAAACGCTTCCGCCGAAAGCAAAGATCAATGACTTGCTCGAAGTGTTCGATCGCGGACGCGTTGCCATCGTTATGGATGGAGACAAGTTTCTTGGGCTGATCACGCGAACCGATTTGCTTTCGTATCTGCGCCTGCATATGCCGAGAGCCGCCGCGCCCCGAGAGCGGGAATTCAGTTAAAGGCGGATCGAGCGGTCCCTTGTCCGCCGTTGGACGGACTCGTCCTGTGGCGAGTTCGATCTTATAATGGCGGCGCAGCCGCATTTGTTTAGCATCGCCCGCGGAGCGGTCGATCCACCTTGCAATCCGTTTTGATCCGCGCAATCAGCGGTTAAGTTGGCATCGACATGAAGAGACAACACGAGTTCGCGACGCGCACCATCCACGCGGGACAGGAACCCGATCCGACCACCGGCGCGATCATGACGCCGATTTACGCGACGTCCACCTACGTCCAGGAGAGCCCAGGCAAACATAAAGGTTTCGATTATTCGCGCTCGATCAATCCGACGCGGCTGGCTTACGAAAAATGCATCGCCGATTTGGAAAGCGGAACGCGCGGATTCGCCTTTGCTTCCGGACTTGCCGCCATGTCGACCGCACTCGAATTAATCGACGCTGGTTCGCACGTCGTCGTCAGCGACGATCTTTACGGCGGCACATTCCGTTTGTTCGACAAAGTTCGGAAGCGTTCCGCCAATCTCGACTTTACTTATATCGATCTGACCGACGCGTCGCGCTTGGAATCCGCAATCAAAAAGAACACCCGCATGGTTTGGATCGAAACGCCGAGCAATCCGCTCCTCAAAATCATCGATCTGGAGGCGATCGCGAAAACCGCGCGCGAGCACAAGATAATCTCCGTTTCCGACAACACTTTTGCGACACCGTGGAGTCAGCGCCCGATCGAAACGGGATTCGACATCGTGGTCCATTCCGCGACAAAGTATTTGAATGGGCATTCCGACATGATCGGCGGAGTGGCCGTCGTTGGCGACAACAAGGAGCTCGCCGATCGAATGTCGTTCTTGCAGAATTCGGTGGGCGGAATTGCCGGAGCGTTCGACAGTTTCCTGGTCCTGCGCAGTTTGAAGACGCTGGCTTTGAGGATGGAACGCCATTGCGCTAATGCGCTCGAGATTGCGCGCTGGCTGGAAGAACAGCCGCAGGTCAAATCAGTCAGTTACCCTGGGCTCCGATCGCATCCGAAACATGATCTCGCACGCACGCAAATGCGTGGCTTTGGCGGGATGGTTACGATGGTGCTGAAAACCGATCTCGCCGGCACCCGCCGTTTTCTCGAGAACACGCACTTGTTCTCGCTCGCGGAAAGTTTAGGCGGCGTCGAAAGTCTCATTAATCATCCCTCGCTCATGACGCATGCATCGGTGCCGAAGGAACAGCGCGAGGCACTTGGGGTCACTGATTCGCTCGTTAGGCTCTCCGTCGGTGTAGAAGACGTGCGCGACTTGATCGACGATCTGCAATTTGCGTTCGCAGCGATTTAGGAAGACAGTCGTCTCGACTGTCACGGCAAACAGGCATCTTGCCTGTTCGATATAGAGCAGTGAAAACAAGGCTGGAAGCCTGTCTGCGATGACAGCCGGGACGGCGGTCTTCCCCTTTCTCATTGCTGCGATTGCATTAATGTTGGCACCGGTATGGGCAACACCTTTGGCCGACTTTTTCGCGTCACGACCTTTGGCGAATCACACGGCGGCGGAATCGGCGCTGTGATCGATGGCTGCCCGCCGAAGATCGATGTCTCCGACGCCGACATTCAGTCCGCGCTGGATCGACGACGTCCCGGGCAAAGCGAAATTACCACGCAACGGAAAGAAAAGGATCGTTGCGAAATTCTCTCGGGCATTTTCGAAGGTAAAACATTGGGAACGCCGATTTCGATTCTGGTCCGCAACCGGGATGCGCGGCCGGAAGATTATGTCGATTTGGCAAAACAATTTCGACCGTCCCACGCGGATTTCACTTATGAGGCGAAGTACGGGGTACGCGATTGGCGCGGCGGTGGGCGTGCTTCGGCGCGCGAAACGATTGGCCGCGTCGCGGCCGGCGTGGTCGCGAGAAAGCTCCTGCGCGCATTTTATCCGAAGATCGACATTGTCGCTTACGTGATGCAGATCCATGAAATCGTTGGGAAGATCGACAAATCGAAGGTGAAAACGAAAGATGTCGATGCAAACATCGTCCGCTGTCCAGACGCGGCGGCGGCGAAGAAAATGATCTCGCTCATTGAGAACGTGCGTGCCGAGGGCGACTCGTTAGGCGGGGTAATTGAATGCGTTGTGCGAAATGCGCCGACGGGTCTAGGCGAACCGGTGTTTGACAAACTCGAAGCCGATTTGGCGAAGGCGATGCTGAGTTTACCGGCAACGAAAGGTTTTGAAATCGGCTCGGGCTTTTCGTCAACGAAAATGCGTGGCTCGGAACACAACGATCCATTTGAAATGCGCGGCGGCAAAATCCGGACATCGACAAATTACTCAGGCGGTGTGCAGGGCGGCATCAGCAATGGCGAAGACATTTATTTCCGGGTCGCGTTTAAGCCAACTGCGACAATTGCGCGCGAACAGCAAACTGTTACTGCGTCGCATGAGCAAACGATGCTAACCGCGCGCGGCCGGCATGATCCATGTGTGTTGCCACGCGCTGTGCCGATAGTGGAAGCGATGACCGCGCTGGTACTGTGCGATCACGCATTGTGCCAACGCGCGCTTAGCTGGTCTAAAGAATGAGACCGGACCTGCAAGCCGCGGCCGGTTCGCCGGTCTGGCAGTTGGTCTTCATTTCATTCGCTGCCGTTTTGATTCTATTCGAAGTGCTCCGCGGTTGGAGACGCGGGCTCGCGCGCCAGTTGGCGCGCCTCGGCGCGTTGATGGCTGCTTATTTTGCCTCGTTCTTCGGTGGCAAGATGATCGTGCCAATTGCGCGGCCATTGATCAAAGTGCCCGACATAGCATTGTCAATCATCGGGGGAGCGCTTCTCGCGATTCTGATTTACACGATCATCAGCACTCTCGGTTGCATGCTTTTCCGGCGGACCGGCCAACACGATTCAGCGGTTGTCCGCTTCGTTTATGGATTGACCGGCGCGATAATGGGTTTTTTCTTCGGCGCATTTCTCGTGTGGCTGATTGTCGTCAGTGTGCGCTCGTTAGGCGCGGTCGCAAGTGCGCAAGTAGCCAATTCGAGCACGGCTTCGGCGAGTGTCCAGCCGACGAACTTCCATGCCGTTGGTTTCCGGCGTCGTTCGTTGCCTGAGCCGAGCGAGGAAGCGCCGAATTTGATGGCGTCGCTGGCGAAGTTGAAGAATTCACTTGAACTCGGGGCGGTCGGTGACGTTGTCAAAAAAGCGGACGTCGTTCCGACGAAAACTTATGAGACGCTCGGTAAAGTCGGCAGAGTCTTGTCGAACCCCGAAAGCGCGCAAAAGTTCCTGGCGTTTCCTGGCGCGCGCGAAGTGAGCGAACAGCCCAAGATTGTCGCGCTGCGGAACGATCCGGAGATTTCCGAGATGATCGCGCAAGGGCGGTTTGTCGATCTTTTACAAAACGACAAGATCCTGAGCGCGGCGAATGATCCGGCGCTCATCGAGCAGATCAAGAAATTCGATCTAAATGCCGCGCTCGATTACGCGATTGAGCAGAAACAATAGCTCGCACAACGTCCACAAATAGGATGAAGGAGAATGAAATTGCAAAGCAGATTCTAGAGTCTGCGTTTCGCGTTCACACGAAACTTGGTTCCGGTCTTTTCGAATCGTTTTACCAGGTAATAATGGCTTCGAGCTAAAGAAGAGAAGCTTGACTGCGGAGCGTCAAAAGCCAATGCCGAGGTTTACGATGACATTCGGTTTGATGAAGCTTTTTGGTCCGACCTGGTTGTGAACGGAAAAGTTATCGCGGAACTCAAATCTGAGGAAGCGCTGCTTCCCGTTCACGCGAAACAGCTTCTTACTCAGTTGCGCGTGAGCGGATTGAAGCTTGGGCTGCTCATAAACTTCGGTGAAGCGCATCTAAAGAATGCAATCAAACGAATCATCAACGGTGAGTTAGATGACGAGAATTCCTCTGAAATTTCTTTATGACCGTTGTGGACGTTGTGCGAGGAATCTGAAGAAATGAATTACATCACCACCATTGGCCTGGAAGTGCATGTGCAACTTAAGACGCACTCGAAAATGTTCTGCGCGAGCCCGGTGGAATTTGGCGCTGAGCCGAACTCGCACACCTGCCCGGTGTGCCTGGGCTTGCCCGGCGCATTGCCGGTGATGAATCACGAAGCGCTGCGTATGACTGTGCTCACCGGGCTGATGCTCGGCTGCGATATCGCGCCGATTTGCAAGTTCGATCGTAAAAACTATTTCTATCCGGACATGCCGAAGAATTACCAGATTTCGCAATTCGACATGCCGCTGTGCACGAACGGCAGCGTTCCGTTGCACGATCTGGCCTACCCCAAAGATGCGCAGAAAAATATCGCTGCGCCGGATAAGGAAGTGCATCTCGTTCGGATCCATTTGGAGGAAGACGTAGCCAAAAGTTTTCATTTCGAAACGAGCACGGGGATCGATTTCAATCGTGCGGGCACGCCGCTCATGGAAATTGTTACGCAACCGGAAATCAATTCGCCGGAGGAAGCGTTCGCGTTTCTCACTTCGCTCAAACGAATTCTGATTTACGGCGCGGTCAGCGATGCCGATATGGAGAAAGGTCAGCTTCGTTGCGACTGCAACGTTTCCGTTCGGCCCGAATCACAGAAAGAGCTTGGCGCCAAGATCGAGATCAAGAACATGAACTCCATCAGCGGTGTGCGACGCGCGCTGGCTTACGAGATTCAGCGGCAAATCAATGCGCTCGAGCACGGCGAAAAACTCGAGCAGGAAACGCGGGGGTGGGATGACGTTGCGGGTGAAACATTTCTCATGCGCACAAAAGAATCGGCGCATGATTATCGTTATTTTCCCGATCCCGATCTCGTGCCGGTGAAAAGCGAAGTGTTGCTCGCGGATGCGCGTGCACGCGTGCCCGAAATGCCGAAGGCGAAGCGCGCTCGTTTCGTTGAGCAATATCAGGTAAGTTCATATGACGCGGGCGTGTTGACGGACGATCTCGATCTGGCGCGCTATTTTGAAGCGGCCGCCAAGGGCGCGAAGAAACCGAAGAACGTCGCCAACTGGATTCTCAACGATTTGCAAAGCGCGCTCAGCACGGCGGGCAAGACGATCAACGATTGCCCGATTCCACCAGAAGCGCTCGATGACTTGGTCAATCTAATCGACAGCGGAAAGATCAGCGGCAAACAGGGCAAGGAAGTTTTTGCGGAGATGTTTACAAGCGACAAAGGCGCGGCTGCGATTGTGAAGGAAAAAGGAATCGAGCAATTGAGCGACGCAAGTGTGATTGAAGCGCTGTGCGATCAGGTCATTGCCGGGAATCCCAAACCGGCCGCTGATTTCAAGTCGGGCAATGCGGCGTCGCTCAATTTTCTCAAGGGACAGGTGATGAAATTGTCGGAAGGAAAAGCGAATCCGCAGCTTGCTGGGGAAATTTTGGAGCGGAAGTTGAAGACTTGAAGAGAACGTCCAACCCCGAAAAACTCTCGGGGCAGGCTGCTCAACGCCCAACGCTCAATTCAGAGATTGTAGGGCAACCGCTCCGGTTGCCATCGTATGAACCGGCAGGCGGTACGTTGCCGTGCAATCGCGTGTCGTGAAAATTTTAATCGCACCGGATAAATTCAAAGGCTCGCTGAACGCGCGTGACGTCGCAGAAAATATCGCCGCTGGTCTGCGCGAAGTTTTGCCCGAATCCAAGATCAACATCGTACCGATGGCGGATGGCGGCGAGGGGACAGCGGAAGTCATTTGCGAGGCGCGCCAAGGCTCGTGGGTCAAATGCGGCGTGTGCGACCCGATCGGTCGCGAAATCGAAGCGCGCTACGCTTATATTGACGACCGCAAACTTGCCGTGATGGAGATGAGCGAAGCGGCGGGGATGCTGCGACTTGCCGAAAGTGAAAGAGATCCGTTGCGCGCTAATACATTCGGCGTCGGCGAAATGATTCTCGCCGCAGCGAATCGCGGCGCACGTGAGATCGTGATCGGTCTCGGCGGGAGCGCGACGAACGACGGCGGCGTTGGCATGGCGCGCGCGCTTGGATTTCGATTTTTTGAGCACGAGCCCCCGCCTTCGCCTAGCTCCGGCGCGGCAGGAGAGCAAGAGTTTGAGCTAAGCGGAATCGTTAAACTGGAATGGATTGAGAAACCGAAAAACTTGGCGCTCCCGAAGATGGTTGTGGCGGTCGATGTGCAAAATCCTTTGCTTGGCGAAAATGGCGCTACCCGAGTGTTTGGTCCGCAAAAAGGCGCGACGGAAAACAAGATCGACATCTTGGAGCGTGCGCTTGGGCGACTTGCGGAAATCGTGGCGAAAGACTTTGGCATTGATTATCGCGACGAACCAGGCGCGGGCGCGGCCGGCGGACTTGGATTTGGTCTGATGAGTTTTTGCCGCGCAGTTATGAGACCAGGTTTCGAGGTGGTCGCGGAATCGGTCGGACTCGAATCGAAAATGGAAGATGTCGATGTTGTGATTACGGGCGAGGGCAGTTTGGATCGACAAACACTGGAAGGAAAAACACCGGCAGGTGTCGCGCGGCTTGCGCGCAAACTTGGCAAACGGGTTTTTGCCATTGTGGGACGCGCGAGCGAGGATCGACAAGTACGAGAACTTTTCGATGAAGTTTACGTTCTCACGCAACCTGGAATGAGCGAGAAGGAAAATATCGCGCGGGCAGCGGAGCTGTTGCAGAAACGCGCGAGAGAATTGGCGGAAAGTTTGTAGCGGAGATCTATGACCGTCGAACAAATGATGCGACGCTCATAGAGCGCCGCTACAGTTTCTTTGAATAAAATTCGCGGAAATGTTTCGCAGACTCGACGTAACTCCACGCCCACCTCGCGATGTCTTTTTGTTCGTCGAGACTGAGTGATCGCCGAATTTTCGCGGGCGAGCCGAGAACGAGTGAGCCGGAAGGAATTTTCGTGTCGAGCGTGACGAGGGCATTTGCGCCGATGATGGAACGTGCGCCGATTTCGACGCCGTCGAGAATGATCGCACCCATGCCAACGAGCACTTCGCTCTCGATGTTACACCCATGCACGATGGCATTGTGGCCAACGGTGACGAGCTCGCCGACCGTCGTCGGATAATCGGTGTCGAGATGAACAACGGCGTTGTCTTGAACGTTTGAACGCGGGCCGATGACGATGCGGTTGATGTCACCGCGCAAGACCGCGCCGCACCACACACTCGATTCTTCTTCGAGCGTGACGTCGCCGATGACGGTCGCGCCGGGCATAACCCAGGCGGTGGGATGAATGGTCGGACCTCTTTTTAAACGCGCGTCGATCCCGGAATGTCCCGTTGGCAGGTTGTATGGATCGACATTCATTTCGGGCATTATGGTTTAATGTTGAACGCTCAACGTCTAACGCTCAACATCGAATGAATGGGAGGGCAGGACTCCAGACTGCAGCATGCGGCCCTGCGAGACGCGCAAACGAACAACCCCGTCGCAAGATGTGGCCGACAGCGGTCAAGACGCCTCCGCTCCTCATCGTCAACGGCTTACGATATATGCGTAGGAATGAGGGCAAGAGCACGAGCGTGCAAAAGTAAGAGTACCAGGATAGCCAGAGAATGGGATTTTCTTCTTCCGGTGCCTGAACGATCATAGCTACTCCATGCAGGACATTCCCCCCGATACAGTCACCCCGTTTGTTTTCTCCGATCCGGGTGGTAAGCGCTGGCCACGGTTGCGCCTGATCCTGCTCGTGAGCGGAGTGCTGGTTTTTCTCGGGACAGTGCTTTTTGTCCAAACACTTTTCGTCGCGCCGCAAATGCGGGTGCCATTTTCACTGCGGCAGTTGAAAGGCCAACTCAAGGCTTTGCAGAAAAAAAATCCGGCTGGGCAAGTGGCACCGACCTCATTGCTCTGGCAGAAATTCGGCGCGGCCCGGCAAGCGGCGAGAAAACTCGGTGGTCCGATGCCGTCGCCTCCGGCGCGACCGCGAAAAAAATCTCCGATCAACGAAGTACGGCTCGCGTTCTACACCAACGGCGATCCCTACAGCTATGCGTCGCTCGAGCAGCATGCCGCGCAAATTACTCACGTCTGTCCTGAATGGATGGCAGTCGTCAACGGCCTGGGTGATTTGCAAATCGATGCCGATGCACGGCTGCCCAAATTTGCCGCGAGCAGAGGCATCGCGTTGATGCCGTTGCTGACGAATCTGGTGGGAGACACCTGGCAACCGGAAGCGATCGAAAATCTCGCGCACGGTCCGGCGGATCGACAAGATCGTTTCATTCACAACGTGCTCGCGGCCTTGCGCAATGCCAAGGCGGCTGGGGTCGTGCTGGACTGGGAACAAATCGACCCGGCCTACAAGAAAGACATCACCGCTTTCATCGACAGATTCGCGGACACATTGCATGACGATGGAAAGGAACTATGGCTTTGTGTTCAACCCGGCCAGGAGCTCGATTACATCGACTTCCAGAATCTGGCCGATATTATCGATCGGTTTGTCGCGCTGCTCTTTGACGAGACCTCCGATATCGATCCGCCCGGCCCACTCGGATCGCGTTCCTGGTTTGAAGGCTGGCTGCATGTATTGCTGGAGGATTCAGACACGAAGCAGTGGATCATCACGCTCGGGAGCTATGGATACGATTGGACGATCGGCGGAAAGAAAGCAGAACTAATCAGTTTTCCCGAAGCGATGAGCCGCGCCAACAGCGCAGGAGTCGAGGCCGCAGAAGTCACGGCGCCCGGTTACAATCCATATTTTTATTTTGAAGACGGGGACAAGGAGCACGCTGTCTGGTTTCTGGACGTGGTCACGTTTCTAAATGAGTTGCGCGAAGTGCGCGATCAAAAGGCAGGCGGCTTTGCGCTTTACCGGCTCGGTACCGAGGACACGGCGATTTGGGATGCGCTTAATGTGCGCCCCGATTTTAAGATCGACAATCAAACGCGACAGTTGCTGGAAGTGCTCAAAAGCACGGACACCATCGCGGACGTGGGCGACGGCGAAATCGTCACGGTGGATGAGAGCCGCTCGGATGGGATGCGAAATCTGGCCGTCGATCATGATGGGTATCTGACGGCCAAATACACAAAATTCCCGGAGTTTCCTACGCTTTACCATCAAGGCGCCGGGGGCGAGCATCAGGTTGCGATCACTTTCGATGACGGTCCCGATCCGCGGTGGACACCGAAAATCCTCGACATTTTAAAAGCTGCCAACGTCAAAGCAGCGTTTTTTCTCGTGGGCGTAAACGCAGAGCAGCACCCCGGCCTCGTCCGCCGCATTGTCGATGAAGGGCACGAGATCGGGAACCACACTTATTATCATCCGAACCTGGCGCTTTGCTGGCCAGAGCACGTTCGGCTGGAATTGAATGCGACCCAGCTTTTGATCGAGAGCATCACCGGTCGCGCAACGACATTGTTCCGGCCGCCGTATGCGGCCGATACCAGTCCGTCACAATTAAGCGAGCTGATTCCACTGCAAATCGCGCAAGACCTCGATTATCTCGTGGTCTTGGAGAACATCGATCCGCAGGATTGGGCAAAACCGGGCGCCGATATCATCCTGCAGCGGGTGAAGCAACAACGGCGCGATGGCAGCATTATCTTGCTGCACGATGCTGGGGGCGATCGCTCGCAAACTGTCGAAGCACTCCCGCGCATTTTGGATTGGCTGCATACACGGGGCGACTCGGTGGTGCCGCTGAGCACGCTGCTTGGGACGACGCGTGACGCCGTCATGCCGCCATTGCATGAAAATGGCCGATCGCTTACGCGGCTGGTAAGCAGCACTGGATTCCGCATCTTCCATGGGATCGAGGAATTTCTCTGGGCGTTCATGATTGTAGCGACGGCGCTGGTCGTAGTTCGAACGCTCGTCGTCATCTGGCTGGCATATTGTTTTCGGCGACACCCGAAAGCGGATTTTGCGAAGCCGATCAGCGTCGTGATAGCCGCATACAACGAAGGCAAAGTGATCGCGAGCACGTTGCATGCGCTGCTCAACACCGACTACAAAGGCGACCTCGAAGTGATCGTGGTGGATGATGGTTCGCGCGATGCAACTGGGTCGGAGGTCGAGTCAATTACCCAGGTCGATCCACGCGTGCGTTTATTGCAGCAGGAGAATCGTGGTAAGGCGCGCGCTCTGCAGCGGGGCCTGGCCGCGGTGCGTCATGGCATCGTTGTCTTCATCGATGCCGATACGCAATGTCAGCGCGACACGCTGCCACGTTTGCTCGAACCGTTTGCCGACGAACGTATCGGTGCGGTTTCGGGCCATGCAAAAGTCGGGAATCTCCGCACTTTCATCGCGCGTTGTCAGGCGCTGGAATACACTTGTGGCTTCAATCTCGACCGGCGCGCTTACGATCGTTGGAATTGCATCACGGTCGTGCCCGGCGCGATCAGTGCCATCCGCAAGGATGCGATCGATCAAGTGGGTGGACTTAGTTTGCAGACGCTGGCCGAAGACACCGATCTCACCCTCTCGTTGCACAAACATCGGCAACGGATCGTTTACGTGCCGGGCGCGATCGCCTGGACGGAAGCGCCGGAAAGCGTGGCCACGCTGGCGCGACAACGTTTTCGTTGGGCATATGGTACGTTGCAATGTCTTTGGAAGCATCGCGACATGGTCTTCAACCGGAAATATCGCGCCCTCGGCTGGTTTAGTCTGCCGAGCGTTTGGTTTTTCCAAATCGTCCTCGTGGCCGTCACGCCGATGGTGGATTTGTTTTTGTTTGCCTCGCTTCCATTTGGCGCATGGCGCGCGGTCATGCCATTCGTGATCACCTTCCTGTCGATGGATGTCATTCTGGCCACCCTCGCCTGCATTTTGGAACGCGAGCCGATCGTGCGCGCCTGGCGGATTTTGCCGATGCGCCTGATCTATCGCCCGATGCTCAGCTATTGTATCTGGAAAGCGATCCTGCGGGCTGTGAAAGGCGCCTGGGTGAGCTGGGGCAAGCTCGAGCGCACCGCCAGTGTGCCGGTGCGGGTGTGAACAAGGTGCGGAGAAATGTCGAAGCACGAATGACGAATGACGAAGGAATGACGAAATCGGAATGATGAAGAGCATAGTCCGGTTGAACCTTCGTCATTTCAGCGTTTTGCATTCATTCGTCATTCGTCATTTGTCATTCGTCATTTTCTTCATCACCTGCTGCGGATTGGTTTCGTGCGAGAAAGCGACAACGTCGTCACCTATCGATCCAAATGGACCGGTTGAGGTCGTGATTCCGGAACACGGCGCGTACACGGGCGCGTTCATGGATTTCGGTGACGAGGAGGACGACGTGACGCTGGAGATGATCGAGGATTTCGAGTCGATGGTCGGCAAACATCAAGCCATCATCGCGTCGTCGAGCTACTGGGGTGAACAAACTTTTCCTACCGCGAATTTGAATGTCGAGTGGCGGCACGGCTCATTGCCGCTTGTCTTTTGGTCGCCGTGGGACAAACCGTACGAACAGAATCACGGTCCCGATAGATTCAATCTGAACGATATTACCGCCGGCAAATGGGACGGGTACATCGACAAGTGGGCCGATGCCGCGCGCGAATTCGGTCACCCCATGATCGTCGCTTTCGGCGTGGAGATGAACGGCGACTGGTTTCCGTGGTCAGGCGTTTATTACGGCGGCGACAAATGGATTGAGGACGAGGAAACTTGGAAAGGCCCGGAGCATTTCAAGGCGGCTTACCGCCACGTGGTTGACCGCGCCCGCGCCCGCGGCGCGTCGAACATCAAGTGGATGTTTCACTCGAATAATTATTCGTATCCGATGGATACGTGGAATTTTGCGCCGTCTTACTATCCGGGGTCCGAGTATGTGGATTGGTTAGGCCTGAGTGTTTACGGCCAGCAATTCAAAGACGAACCAAACCCGGGTATTCGTTCGCTCGTGGATTGGCCGTATCAGGAGATGTGCGGACTCGATCCGAACAAACCAATCATGATCGCCGAATGGGCAACCGGCGAATTTCCGTATGCTGTCAATGAGCCAGGACTCCACAAGCCAGAATGGATCAGACAGGGGTTGGAACTTTTTCGGACGCGGTATCCGCGCGTTAAAGCCGCGGTTTACTGGCATGAGCGCTGGCAGAACCTCGATCAATCCTATAGCAACTTGCGGGTCAATTCTTCCGTCGAATCGCTGCAAGCCTACCGTGCGGGCATCGCGAACTCCGATTGGTTAGGCAACCTGATCCTGCGTGCTATTCCGAGAAAGTAAATGTCGCCGAACCGCCTCTGGCGGCAGCTCCCTCGACATATTCATTAAACGAATGTTTTATGAACGACAAATAATCCAAAATTTTGCCTCAGAACAGTTTCACCCCCTTTTTTGAACGCCATTGTCAATCGCGAGTAAGCTGATCATCGAGCTAGACCGCGGTGCTCCGCCGCATCCTGCAAAGGGAGTCGCGCTGGGCTGGACCCGATGATGACTGGGTCTTCGTCGTTCTTAATCGCGATGGGCTGTTACCAAGCACTGCCGATCACGCATGCCTGCGTTCGGTCTCATCCAGTTACCAAAATTACGAGGAATGATTTTTTGGATACACCTCGGAAGCCCGCCGTTGTGCTGCATTACTAGCCACCGTTTGGGAGTATTGGGGAATTACCATTCCGTGCGTTCCTGTCTACTCTACCGCGTGCGCCGCGTCTGTTCGCCGCTAAAGTGGCAAACGATACCACTGACCACAGGCCGCAAGACAACAGGACAAAAGACCATGAGAGATTACGCGAAAGTGATGATTAGACTCATGCGCCGGGCGGGTGGTCGGTTGTCCGTGGTCTGGTAGTCTCGCAAACGGCATGGCCAAACGGAGAGCGCAAAAGAGAAAAGCTGGTGGCTTTACCGCAGCCAACGGACGAAGCGCCGTGCCGCTCAGCCACGCTGCAACATTCGGCCGACCCGATCTGCTCATCCTGCTTAGTCTGGCGGTAGTGACGTTTGGGATTTATGCGCAAGTGATCGGGCATCAGTTCATCACGCTCGATGACGATTGGTATATTAAGGAGAACCTGATGGTGAATCACGGCGTTACGCTCGCGGGAGTCGCCTGGGCGTTCACTACTTTTTACCAGGGGAACTGGCATCCACTCACGTGGATCGCGCACATGATCGACAGCCAATTCTTCGGCATGAACGCAAGTGGCCATCTGCTCGTTAACGTGCTGATTCATGTGGCGAACACCTTGCTTGTCTTCTGGTTTCTGTTGCGAACAACACACGCCCGCTGGCCGAGCGCGCTGGTCGCAGCGCTTTTTGCGCTGCATCCGTTGCACGTGGAGTCGGTTGCCTGGGCGGCTGAACGCAAAGATACGCTGTCCACATTTTTCGGCTTGCTGTCGCTGATCGCTTACGTGCGCTATGTGGAGGCGCCCTCAAGCAGCTGGTACGCGTGGACCGCCATCATGCTCGCTCTGGGACTATTGGCCAAACCGATGCTGGTGACGTGGCCTTTCGTGATGTTGCTGCTCGATTACTGGCCGTTGCGCCGTTTGGACCTTGCTTCCCCCAGGGAAGTGACTACAAAACGATGGCCGCTGCTGCGTGAGAAGTTGCCGTTGTTTGCTCTCGTGGCGGCGTCCGCGGTTGTCACATCCGTCGCGCAATCTCATGGAGGCGGTGTGCGTACATTCACAGAGTTCCCTATTGCGCTGCGGTTGTCGAACGCGCTTGTCTCGTATGCGAAATACTTGCTGCTCGCTTTCTGGCCGAATGATCTGGCTGTCTATTATCCGTACACAGGGACGGACATCCCGGCCTGGCAGATCATCGGCGCGGCGTTGCTATTGATTGCAATTACGGCATTCTGTTTTTTTCAACGGAAAATCCGGCCGTACCTCATCGTAGGCTGGCTTTGGTTCCTGGGAACGCTGGTTCCCGTCATCGGACTCGTTCAGGTCGGCGGGCAAACCATGGCGGACCGCTACTTTTATATTCCATCAATCGGTTTGTTCATTGCGATCGTGTTCGGATCAGCGGACATCGCGAAAACGCGACGTGTTGCGCCGTCGCTCAGTGCGCTAGTAGCCAGCGGGATTCTACTGGTTCTTGCTACTCTTACCCACGCGCAGATTCAGTGCTGGAGTGACAGCTTCACTTTGTTTAAGCACGCGCTCGCAGTCACTCCACCTAATCTCACTATAGAAAACGATCTGGGCTCTGCCCTGAGCAGGAGTGGCCTGCACGATGAAGCCGCGGCGCATTTTGAGAAGGCCCTGAAAATCCAGCCCAATCACTACACCTCGCTGTTGAACATGGGCGTTACCCGTTTTTACCAAGGCCGGATGTCAGAAGCCATCGAGTATTCCCGAGCGGCACTCCGTTTGCGGCCGGACTCGCCTAAAGCGCACGACCTACTGGGCATGGCATTGGCGATGCAGAACCGCAGCGAAGCCGCGCTCGATGAAATGAGCCGCGCGGCAGAGTTGGCACCCAACGACGCGGACATTCGGAAGGATCTGGGAGTGACGCTGGCGCGGTTGGGCAGAATTCCTGAGGCCATTGATCGTTTTCACGAAGCGCTGCGGCTGAATCCCAACAATGCCGAGGCCCATAGCAATCTGGGCCTGGCCCTGCTTGCATCCGGGAAAACCCGCGAGAGCATTCCGGAATTTGAGGCAGCGCTGCGTCTCAAGCCGGAGTTGAAAGTTGCGGCCGACAATCTGCGCCGCGCGCAGGCGCAGTTAAGGTCGCAAAGGTAGCGGCGTGAAAAGATCTCGATCAGGGACGGCTGGGCAGCCGTCGTTCCTTGGTTCTAACAGGGCAGTTCTACTAAGCAATTCAAGCTTGGTTCGCCTTCGCCATCAGCTTTTCCCATTCTGAGGTTAGTATTACAGCTCGTCACGAAATCCGCGTAGCTCAAGAAACGACCCCGGGGAACCTGGCCGATCGGCGCGCCTGACGTTTTGAAGTCGATGCGCGCCGGCTCAGACGCGACAACGGATCAGCCTAACGGGAATTTGGAAATTGGGGGTCAGTGTGCAAATCTTGACACATCCTCTTTCTCACTCTGCTGCTCGGATTGTGCGATTGATGAAATCAGCCAATCGAGATGGCACTTGCTGCTTCCTCCGCTTGACCGCAGCGCGTCGCGCCTGTTTCCGAAAAGTAGATGTCGGATCTAACATTGTAGGCCTTCTGAGTCAGACGGCGCGCCGAAATGCGCTTTGCGGGAACGTCTTACAATTTTCTAATGCCACGCCGAAAGAATCGCGCCGAGAAGAATGCAACCAAAGAAGTGATAACTGGCGTCGATTAACCAGACCTTAAACGGTTTCGATTCCCACAGATACTGAATGGTGATTGCCGTGGCGGAGAAACCGGCGCCAACGCCGGCTCCCAGCTTCAACCCATGCGCCAAATCCACGATCCCTGTTCGCGCGATGAGCCGCATCATGATCACGGCCGCGAAAAGGTTAGCAATAAAAGTGCCGATCATCTTCGGCGCCATGCCGCCTTTTTCGGGTTTCACGCCATGTTGTTCCAACCCCGCGACCCAGATCTTGCCGAACAAAACTGAATACCAAAGCCAACCCAAAATCCAGTAGGCTACTGCCGCGCAAACGATAGCTAACCAATTCATAACTGCTCTTTTGTCAGTCGCGACTTGCGGGAGCAAGAAAATTTGTAGCCGAGGTCGCTGACCTCGGCTCCGACTTCGCCGTGGCTGCGGTCGGCGACCAGCGGCTAGAGCAGAAAAGATTGCGCGCTTTAGACAAAATCCTCAGTTGGCGGCGTCTTGATTATAAAAGACCGTGAAGAGGTCATGGACAATGTCGCCACTCATGAAGATTGGAAGGTTTGTTTTCCCCAGTTTGCTCCCGGTTTGCTCCTTTTCGCGCGCCAGTGGCTGCGCTCACCGGCTGACGCCGAAGACGTTGTTCAGGAAGCGTTCGTTCGCTTTTGGCGGCGCAATCATAACGTTGAGAACCGCGCCCTGCTTTACGCCACGGTGCGTTCCATCGCCCTCGATTTTGTCCGGCGCGACAGCCGGCGCGCCCGGCGCGAAGCAGATGCGTCTTCCGAGACTGCCGGATCGGTCGGACCGCAGTTTGAACAGCTTGACGATTCGCAGCAGCCACTGGCAACCGCAGTCGATCGTCTTCCGCTCGATCAACGCGAGGTGCTCGTCATGAAAATCTGGGATGAATTGACTTTCGCAGAAATCGCAACCGCTCTCGGCATTTCGCAAAACACGGCAGCCTCGCGTTATCGTTACGCGCTCGTCGCTTTGAAGAAAAGCCTGCAACCGCAATGAACGATTTTTCTGAACTCGAGAACGAGCTGAAGAAACTGCGACCGGCGCCGCCTTCACCGGAACTTTTTTTGCGGGTTGAGCGTGCGCTGGCCGATGTTACAAAGGAAAATGAATCAGCCGATAACGTTGTCCGTCCCGAGCGCTTCCGAGTCAATTGGGTCTCGCTCGGCCTGGGGCTCGCCGCGGCCGCGGTGTTACTGATCGTCGCCCGCATCGAGATCAATCGTCCGGCGAAACAAGTCCCGCCAGTTGCGTCACTTACTCCGGTACCGCGCGCCAAGCCCGGCGCGATCAATAACCAGCTCGTGCCTGCCGGTTTCACCCAAGTGGTTTACAATATGCGGGACGAGGGCTTGCACTTTGCCGATGGCTTGGACCAGCCAATGCGCCGCGTGCGCTATCAAACGCACGAGACATTGCAATGGCGTAACGCCGCCACCGGCGCCTCGCTGCGCGTTTCCTATCCGAGCGAACAAGTCGAGCTCATTCCCGTTTCTGGCCAATGATTTTCGAAATTCCAACAACCAACAAAACCATGAACACAAAATCCATCGCTACGATTGCAGCCATCGCGCTCCTGCCGATTGCAGGATTTGCGCAAACTCCACCTTCGCCGCCCCCGCCGCCGGCTCCACCGGCCCCGCCGGATCGACATGAAAAAATGCCGAAGGTTCCAGTGACATTTCTCGGCCTCGAAACATCCGAGGTTCCAAGTGTCGTCAGCGAACAGTTGGGTTTGGCAAAAGGCTTCGGGCTGGTGGTCGATTACGTTGTTCCCGACGGTCCGGCCGCAGCCGCGGGCGTGCAGCAAAACGACATCTTGAAAATGTTGAACGACCAAATCCTGACGGAGCCGGATCAGCTGTCAAAGCTTGTGCGCAGTTATTCCGAAGGAGCAAACGTCACACTCACGGTGTTGCGCAAAGGTCAGGAGCAAAAAATCACCGTCAAGTTAACGAAAAAAGAAGTGCCACAGCGCCATGAGTTCGGTCCAGGTCGTCATCGGCACGGAGATTTCCCGTTCGGCGATTTCGGAATGAACGGCGACTTCAAAGAGCAAATGGAGAACTTGAAAGAGCAATTGGGCGCTCAAAAGGGAATGATCCACGACGCCGTGGTGAAAGCTCGTGAAGAAGCGATGCGTGCGCGTGATCAGGCCCGTGAGCAAGCGAGGCGCGCAGTGGAAGAAGCGCGCCGTGCCGCTGGTCGATGGAACATCACAACCGATGAGGACGGCGGACTAAAGACGACCAAGATTGACATCGGCAAGGCGCAGATCGTTTTCTCCGATGACAAAGGCGAGATGAAACTGGAGACCGTCGATGGGAAGAAATTGCTTACGGCGAAAGATCCGCAAGGCAAACTGCTCTTCAGCGGTCCGGTGGAGACAAAGGAAGATCTCGATAAAGTCCCGGCCGAGGTTCGCCAGCGTTACGACAAGTTACAGGAAGAAGAATTGCGCGCGGTCGCGCCGCCGTCCGATACGAATGAAGATGGTGATTCGGTCGACACAAATGATGATGACAATGAAACTCCGCCGATGGAACAGGTATCGACGAATTCATTCCCGCGCGTCCCGCCGCTGTTCCGCACCGTTATGAGCTGAGGCAGAGAGACTCCGTCGAGCTTGCTGCCTGGTCAGTCCCGAACGCTTCCGCGGGGGCGACAACGCTGCTCGGTGGAGCTAGTGCGGCTAGTGACAGCTCACTGCTACTACCGTACCCGTCCCAGCGTGACCCGGATTCCGATCGTAGCCTGGATCGGTTTGAATGATCACCATCTCTGGAATGTTACCCGAGATCGTTGGACCCGACTGTGTTATCGAACTGGCCACAATGACAGTTATGTAAGATGGGACGCTGCTTGGTGGTACAGAGCTATCTCCTGGGTTAGTTGTCCATGTGCCGCCGCAGGTCGGTGGATTCGGGTTCGTGGCGCTTGCAAAGCCTTTAAATTTGGTGGGCGCTGGGCCACCGCTTAGCGAATTTACGTACGCCCAGCGTGCGCCCCAAAATGTCACGTGCTCGCCGACTGCTGCATTGCCATCGCCGATCACGAAGCTTTCTTGAACACTTGGAGTAGGAGTCGGAGTTGGTGTGGGAGTGGGAGTGGGTGTGGGTGTGGGTGTGGGCGTGGGCGTGGGTGTAGGTGTAGGTGTAGGACTCGGCGTTGGACTTGAAACGGGGACCTTTGCGACAAAGGCATCATATTGGCCGCCGCTGAAAGCGCGGACGGGTGAACCCCAAGTGGCGTCGCTGAAGCCCGCCACACCGACGTTCCCACTGGCATCCACTGCCACCCCGAAGCAAAAGTCACTCGTCGCGCTGCCAAGAAACGTATTCCAAGTGAGCGCTCCGCCTGAATCCAGCTTCGCGGCAAAAGCGTCAAGGCCCCCGGTGAAGCCGCTGGTGGGCGAACCCCAAGTCGCTGCGCTGTAGCCCCCCACATAAACATTCCCGCTGACATCCAGTGCCACGCCGGCGCCAAAGTCAAACGCCCCGGTGCCAAGAAACGTATTCCAAGTGAGTGCTCCACCTGAATCCAGTTTCGCGGCAAAAGCGTCAAAGTCCCCGCTGTAAGCGCGGACGGGTGAACCCCAAGTCTCCTTGCTGTAGCCCGCCACATAGACATTCCCGCTCGCATCCATTGCCAAAGCCTGGCAAGAATCCTCCAGACCGCCGCCGAGAAACGTGTTCCATGTTAGCGTCCCAATGGAATCCAGTTTGGCGACAAACGCAGCAATGCCACCGCTGAAGGCGCGGACGGGTGAGCCCCAGGTGGCATCACTGTCGCCCGCCAAATAGACATTCCCGCTTATATCTGCCCCCAGCGCGTAACCATGGTCAGTCCCACCGGCACCGAGAAAGGTGTTCCAGATCAGATTCCCGTTTGAATCTAGTTTCGCGGCAAAGGCATCAAGAGCGCCGCCGCTGAAAGCGCGGACAGGTGAACCCCAGGTGATAGGGCTATATCCGGCCACATAGACATTACCAGTCACGTCCACTGCCACCGCCCGGCCAGTTTCAAACGCCGGCCCGTCGCCGAGAAAAGTGTTCCAGATCAGATTCCCGCTTGAATCCAGTTTCGCGGCAAAGATATCAATGCCCCCGGTGAAGGCGTGGATGGGCGAACCCCAAGTGGCATTGCTGAAGCCGGTCACATAAACATTTCCAATTACATCCACTGCCAGCCCGTAGCCCTCGGCCGCTCCGCCGCCGCCGAGAAAAGTGTTCCAGGTCAGATTCCCGTTTGAATCTAGTTTTGCGGCAAAAGCGTCAGCGCCGCCGCCATCGTAAGCCTGGATGGGCGAACCCCAGGCCGCAGTGCTGTAGCCGACAACATAAAAATTCCCAACTGCATCCACTACCAAGCCGAAAGCCTCGTCAATCCCCGCGCCGCCCAGAAAGGTATTCCAGGTAAGGGTCGGGTCGATGAAGAGCGGCTGGCTCCGGTCGTACTCGCCCAACGCGAACGTAAGCTCAACGTTACCGCGCGATGCGAATGCAATCCGCACAGGCACACGTTTTCCATCGCGCTGTTGCCATGCTTGCGGCGCGCTCTCGTTCACCGTGCCGGTTTGGAAGCTGACGCGCAGCGACCCATCGCTCTGTACGGCGACCGGTGCGTTGTAACGCAGACGAATGTTGCCCGCATTAGCGTGCGCCTCAAGTCGATAGGTGCTGCGAACAACCGCGCCACGGGGCGCGTCGTAGATCAATGTGACACCATCCCAGAGATTCGGGTAGGTGACCCGTGATAATGGCGCCACGCGTTGCGCGTTGCTCGGCATACCATCTCCCGTCGCGGCATCACTGAGCGGATTTGTCTGGCGCGGGTTGACAAACTCGACATGCAGCGCGTGCGAACCGCCGGCGACATAGACACCGCCTGAGGCGAAGCCGAGAATATGTCCGCCTGACGCAAATTGAAGGATCTGGCTGGGATCCTTCCGATGTATCGGTTTACCAGCTCCATGTTGCCGGACCACAAAGAAGGCAAGGGCGAGGATAATCGGAAGCCACAGCAGGTTTAGAAACAACAGGCGAAAAGGCGTCCCTGCGATTCTGTTTTGTAGTTTGTTCATAGGTTTTTCTTCTTCGCTTTAACGATGCCCGCCCGGCGAACACGATTGAATTTCTTTCCGAGGCTGCGCGGCCTCTCCACACCGAGTCGTAGAAAGATGAATTGCTTCTGGCAAGCAAATTATCGCTTGAGTCTGCAAATAGTGACGAATGACAAAATTCTCGCTGTCTTTTCTCGCCACTCATCACCTGTCACTTTTTCGCCTGACTTTCCCCGACTTTCTCTCGCTATCGCAAAGCCGCCGCTCTCCAATAACGCTGCGAGCAAGGGTTGACGTGACGCAAATGATCATGACAATGAAACTCCGCCGACCTTCTTAACCTGGCCAGCCCCGAATGCTTTCGGAGCCCCGCAGCCGCGGGGCCGCTCGGCGGAGTTTTTGCAGTTAGTGATAGCTCGCTGCTACTACCAGGAAGGCTTTGTTTTCAGCCGCAACGGCGTGAGCCCGAATGTTGACCTGACGTCACAAACGCCCCGGTCTGAGCGTGCTTTGAACTGCGGTATTCCCCGAGGACGCCGCCTTTAACGGCCCTGGCCCGGCATGCCCGCGCTGGGAGCCTGTCGTTGCATCTGTTCGGCGCTGACATTGTCCACAGGCTGGGAGCCTGCCGTGCCGCTACCATTGTCATCGACTTCGACCCAGCGACCCCCCAGATGGGTCCCGGTTTTCGGCGGTATCCACACCATGTGTTTTCCCTTCTTCACGGGGGCGGATGTTTGCGAGGTGGAAGCTGGCTTGAGATCAAAATTCAACTCTGTCGGCGCAGCGAGCTTGGTCTTGGTATTGGTGATCGAAGCTTTAACGGCGCCATTCACGATTAACGTGACCCGATACGTGCCTGCGGGTAAAGCTTCTGAAATGTAGTGACCACTCGCATCCGTCTTCACTGTCTTATACACTTTGCTTCCGTCTTTCGCCTCGATTCGAACGTCAGCACCCTTGACTGCTTGTCCTTTAGGATCCTTGACGATCCCCTGAATAACCTGGTTCCCGGCCCATGCAGTTGCAGCAAAAACAGCCAACCCGATAAAAGCGATCTGAAGGGACTTGATAAACATATTCAAGGAGGTTACACGTCAGCGGACTAACTCGCAACCTTAATTGAGTCACTGCGCCGCACTATTTATAGTATGGCCGCAACGACGCGCGCAGCTTTCCGACTCTAAGAGCCGTTTCAAGCTCCGAATCAGAAGCGCAATCGTCGAAAAGTTTGCGAACATTTTCTGCCTCTAGCGCCGCAATCGGCAGCCCTGCTCGGAACAGCAGGCGGTTTCTAGTAAACGCAACAATCCTTGGCCCTGGGGTGAGAATGCCTTGTAAATTCAACGGATCTGCAGCGCTCAGTGCAAGCAGTTCGGATTTTGGCGACGTTTTGCGCACGGAACGCAACAAGCCGATGGCTTCCGGCAAAGCAAATTGTTCGCCATTTACGCCACCAACAAAATAACCGCCGCGAATCTCGCCCCGCGCTTCCCACCGGCGATAAATCCGTCCCAATTCGTACCACGTAACGGCGAAACTCTCGCGTTCCAGCAAACGGCGAAACACAACCCCGTAACGACGGAGCAATAACCGGGCAAATTTCTCCACCGCAGCGTCGCGTAAAGACGCTCCTGCCCCATTTGAAGACGGTTGTAATCCGGATTTGCCCGGTGTTCTCAGCAAAGACCAGCGGCCGGCGAATTCGATATTCGCGATATTGGTTTTGCGGCGGCGTTTGCCCTGATTGCGTCCAAATGTCGGTCGCTTATTCGATGGAACCAAAAGGGCGCGCAACCCATCGAAACTATCGGATGTGACAAAACCGAGCGCTGCCAGTTGAGACAATGCTTCTTCGACTTGCGACGGAAGCAAACCACTCCGCTGCGCCAGCTCGCCGAAGAAGAGCGCGCCTCCGTCTGCCAATGCGTCCAGCACAGTTTGACTACTGGCCGAGAGTTCCATTTCTGCATTTTTCTCAGTCAATAGTAGCCAGTCTTGAAGATTTTCTCGCTGATAGAGCGAGATTGGACTTGTTCGCAACGGCGCGGCTGTATGCGCGCAAGGATTTTGCGGCGCGCTTAAACGACCCCACCCGACGCGACCAGAAAAGCAAAGCCGATCAAGCCATTCCGGATCGTACTCCGCAACACGCGCAGGTAGAACGGCCGATTCCCATGCCGCCAGCGGAAGTTCGCATCCATCAAGTTGCTCCAGAACTGACTGCAAGCCTTCCGGACCTTCAACTCGATGTTCGGCGTCAGCGCGCTGCCACGAAAAAAGAAAACGATAAAAATCCTGTGGCGAGACCGGCTGAATCTCGGCGCGCAGCCGATCAATTGTGCGCCGATGAATCCTGGCGAGCAACCGGCGATCGCACCATTCCTGTTCTTTCGCCGCCGGATTGAATTTCCCGCGGAGAAGGAATCCTTCGGCTTCAAGGGCAAGCAACGCCGCATCGATCTCAGAACTCATGAGGCCTAGATTCTCTATGAGTTCACCGACAGATACCGGTCCGCAGGCTTCCATTCGCCCACGAATCAATTCCCGAATCGCATCCGGGCGTTCCCACTTTTGTTGACGGACAGACTCAGGCGCGACGAGGTCAGGCTCGCGCACCGCGTCCAGATAAATCGTCTGCAACATCGGCAGACGCTCGACGGCAACCCAAAACGCTTTATCAGCGAAGTTCAGTCTTGTAGCTCGACCAGCGTCCACAAGATCCCTGACCAGTTGCTCGGCGGCCGCACCGTTTTCTTCGGTGTGAATCGTAACTGTTCGCCGTGTCTCTTCTTCAGTCATGACGCCGAGCATCATCAATGCGTCATGCAATTCATCTGCATTCGTCGCACCCGGCCACGCTTCCCACCGCACCTTCTCAATGGCGGTCGAATCCAAAATTCCGAGTCCATCGCTGCTCCCGCCGGCGCGGGATTCCGAAGCTCGACGGGTGTAAACAGCTTGAGTGCGCCGCTCCTCGATCGGTGCGTTGTCCAGGAACGCATAAGGCCGGGCGTTCAGAATTTCCGCCGCCAGCGGTGATGGCTCGGGCAGATCCCGAGCGATGCAGCGAATCTCGCCCTGCTCAATTTTGCGCAGAACTTCTTCCAAACCGTCGATGTCCATCGCTTCGGTCAGACAATCGTCAATCGTCTGCTTGACCAGCGGGTGATTTGGAATCTCGCGGTCGCCAACAATGTGTTCGAGACAAGCGAGCTGGTCCGGAAACACAGCGGCGAGAAGGTTTTCAGATTCCATTCGCTGCAACGGCGCTGCGATTTTTGCGCCTCCACGAAAACGCGGCACGGCCAGCGACCGCGTTGCGTTCCAGCGCCAGCGGATGGTGAACATCGGCGCATCGAGCAACGCTTGGACGAGAAGGTCGCGAACCGTTCTGGAATTCAAGTAGCGAAAGACTTCCTCGAGCGGGAACGAATGCTGTGTGCCGAGTGAAATTACAATCGAATCATCGGTGGCTGCTGCTTGCAGTTCGAAATTGAAAGATCGGCAAAAACGTTTCCGCAAGGCGAGACCCCAGGCTCGGTTAGTTCGATTCCCGAATGGCGAATGGAGAACCAGTTGCATTCCGCCTGATTCATCAAAGAAACGCTCGATGATAAGCGTCTCCTGTGAAGGAAGTGCGCCCAAAGCGCGAAAACTATCTGCAAAGTAATCGGCAACTTGCTGAGCGGCTTCGACGGACAATTCAATTTCCCGAGCTAACCATTCAGAAACATTTTTGCCTTCAGCCAGGAGATTTTCGATTTCAACGCGCAAACTAGATAGGGATTGCGACAACTCGGATGTGCGCGCCGGCGCTTCACCCAGCCAAAACGGAATCCCTGGTGGCTGGCCTTTCGCGTCTTCGACTCGAACGACGCCCGAATTCACACGAAGAATTCGCCATGAAGAATTGCCAAGTTGAAAGATGTCGCCCGCCAGACTTTCCACGGCGAAGTCCTCGTTAACTGTTCCCACAAAAGTCTCCGATGGTTCGAGTATTACTCGATAATCGGCGTTGTCGGGAATTGCGCCGCCGGACGTTAGCGCAACCAACCGGGCGCCGCGTCGCCCGCGCAACCGACGGTTCACCACATCGTGGTGAATCAACGCCGCGCGCCGGCCACGCTTCGTGCTAAAACCTTCGGCCAGCATCCTCACAACGCTGTCAAATTCTTCGCGCCTGAGGTTTCGATACGGCCAGGCCGATCGCGCCAGCTCAAACAAACTGCTTTCGTCCCAATCTTCAGTCGAACTTGCGGCGACGATTTGTTGGGCGAGCACGTCCAGCGGCTTCTCCGGAATTAGCAGACGATCGAGTTCGCCGCTTCGGACGCAACGCAGGAGCGCGACACACTCGACAAGTTCGTCACGGCTTAACGGGAAAATCCGGCCTTTCGGTAGACCGCCACGTTGATGCTCGGCGCGACCGACGCGTTGCAGCAGAGTAGCAATCGAGCGCGTAGCGCCGAGCTGGCAAACGAGGTCAACCGAACCGATGTCGATTCCCAATTCCAGCGACGCCGTGGCCACGAGTGCTTTCAGTTCCCCGCGTTTCAACCGGTCTTCCGCTTCGAGACGTAGTTTAGCCGAGAGACTTCCGTGATGAGAAGTCACCGCATCCGCGCCAAGTAGCTCGCTCAGATGGTGCGTCACGCGCTCCGCCATCCGGCGTGTATTCACGAATACCAAAGTCGTGCGGTGTGCCTGAATGAGTTCCGCCAGACGATGATAAACTTCTTCCCAAACTTCATTCGCCATCACTGCCTCGAGCGGCGATTTCGGGAGCTCAATCGCCAGGTCCAAGTCCCGTCGATGACCGATATCGATGATCGCGCAATCAGGATTGCCATGGCTCTCCACGGCACGAGTACCCACGAGAAATCGCGCGACTTCTTCGATCGGCTTTTGCGTTGCGGACAATCCGATTCGCTGTAAGGGATTCTTCGTCAACGCCGCCAACCGCTCAATACTCAGGGCGAGATGCGCTCCGCGGCGGTCGTCCACGACCGCATGAATTTCGTCAACGATCAGAGTCCGCACCGTGCTCAGCATTTGCCGGCCAGACTCCGAAGTGAGAAGCAGATACAAAGACTCGGGAGTAGTCACCAGAATGTGGGGCGGTTTTTTGATCAGAGCCTGACGCTGAGCGGCGCTGGTGTCGCCGGTGCGGACTTCGGCGCGCACGTCTATCTCGCGGCCTTCGGTTTCGTGTAGCAAAGCGCGAATTCCGGCAAGTGGCTCTTGAAGATTTTTGCGAATGTCGTTACTCAGCGCTTTGAGTGGTGAGACGTAAACAATCCGCGTTGCATCCGGTAATTCGGTTTTCGCGCCTTCGCGGAAAAGCGCATCCAGCGAGGAAAGAAATGCCGCCAACGTTTTGCCGGAACCTGTCGGAGCAGAAATCAGGACATGTCGGCCTGAGTGAATTTCCGGCCAGCCGCGAGCTTGCGGCTCGGTCGGCGACCCGAACCTCTGCTCGAACCACCGCGCGACCGCAGGATGAAATCGAAACGACTGCATAGATAGGAGATCCGCGAAAAGGGCACCGCTAATTTAAATTAGGCTTGGACAAAGGGAAAGGGGTAGCGGGGGTGCGAAAACTTTGAATACCAGCCAACAAATGATCCACGAGAGGTCGATGGTGATCGACGGCCGCTGCGTTTTTCCCCTCTTCAAACGCGTTGCCGCGCCATTTAAACGCGTTGAAAACGCTAATATCGAGCAGGGCAACGAAAAACGTTTCCAAAATGTAACCTGCCAGCCATTCGTTTGTAACGGCCCGGTGCGACACTCTCAAATCAACGATGGGCGCACCGAGCTTATATCAGGATCCGAAAAGCGCTACGCGCACCAACGGCGATTCAAGTGCCGGTCCGTCATCGGCTCGGTCGGTCAAAAATTTAAGGATCCAGGAGCACACTCCCGAGTTGCCTGATAACGATGGCGCCGAAGATGTTGTTCATCCATCTGCAAAATTTACTCGCACAAAAGGATTAATTTTTGCCGCAGTCCGCCTTTGGGAACTGAAACGCGGAATTCGTTGGTAATTCGAAGAGGGACCTGGCGGCAACATCTCCTTCCGGCTTTGTCGGTAGTAGCGGAATCCCAGCATGACGTACTGCTCGTCGCTGTAAACCAGTGGCATACAGGTTACGTCGTGGTGCTACGACGCGCCATGCGAGATCAGACCAAGATTATGAATCAGAGTTGGCAATTCCTTCAAACTGCCGAGGACGTAGTCTGCTTCTTTCTCGTACTCGCGCGGGTCGACAAAGCGGCGGTCGGGAATCGCGGCGACGGGCATGCTCGCCGCTTTGGCCGCGGCGACGCCGGGAAGCGCGTCCTCAACCACAAGGCATGCGTCAGCAGGGATTCCAAGTTGCTCCGCCGCACACAGGTAGATGTCGGGAGCGGGTTTGCCCCGTTCAACTTCTTCGCCAGTAACAATGACCTCGAAGAATCCGGTCAGTTGATGTCGATCTAAAAAGGGTCGCGCGGACGCGCCAACCGAACTCGTGGCGACGGCGAGATGCAGTTTCATCTGCCGCAGTTCTTCCAACACTTCTTTGACGTGAGGAAACAGCCCGACCCGATTGGCAAAGAACTCGGTCGCGATCTCACCGCGACGCCGCATCATTTCCTCAGTGGGCACGGAGAGCCCAAATGCTTTCTTGTAAAACTCGACCGCGAGCCGGTAGCTCACACCGACCACGTTCTGGTGGTATTCGCTGCAGTACTTCAGGCCGTACTCAGCGAGTAATTTCGCGTCGATCTGGTTCCACCACGGCTCAGAGTCGGCGAGCACGCCGTCGAGATCGAAGATTACAGCAGATAACATGGAGTTTTGAGCAACGAGCTCGGAGTTAGAAGACGGGAGATAGACGATTGAACGCATTCGTCAAGCAACCAGAGAACCCTGACAATGGACGATTGACGCATTGCGTTTTCTTCATCGCAGAAGAAAATGGCCGACTTATGCGATCGGTTCGAAATGCAATCGTAATCGGTTTCGCGATCATTTTGGGGTTTGGGGAGGTAGGCGCGGGAGAGTTCAATTCGATTCTGCGCTGGCGGAACATTGGACCTTACCGCGGCGGGCGAACGCGCGCGATCGCAGGGGTTCCGTCGCAGCCGAATGTTTTCTACATGGCGCCGGTGAACGGCGGCGTGTTCAAATCAAACGATTGCGGTCGCACGTGGCAGCCGATTTTCGATGATCAGCCGACCGCATCCGTCGGTGCGATTGCGGTCGCGCCATCAAATCCGAACGTCGTTTACGTTGGCAGCGGTGAAGGATTGCATCGGCCTGATCTTTCGGTGGGTGACGGCGTTTACAAATCGACTGACGCCGGTAAGACGTGGACGCATCTCGGATTGCGCAACGGTCAGCAGATCGCGCAGTTAGCTGTAGATCCAAAAAATCCCGACCGCGTTTTTGTGGCGGTTGCCGGTCATCCTTACGGGCCCAACGAAGAACGCGGCGTTTATCGATCGCTCGATGGCGGCAAAACATTCGAAAAGGTGCTATACCGCGATGAGAACGTCGGCGCGAGCGATGTGCAGATCGATCCGAGCAATCCGCAGGTTGTTTACTCGGCGCTGTGGGAATCGCGCGAAGGCCCATGGGAAAACGGAGTGTTCAACGGAGACGGCGGCGACATTTTTAAATCCACCGATGGCGGCAAGACGTGGCGACAATTAACCAAAGGGCTCCCGAGCAACATCGTCCAGGCGAACATGGCGATCGCGCCGAGCGCGCCGAAAACATTGTTCGCCGCGGTCCGGACAAAAACGATCGCCAAACTTTATCGCTCGGACGACGCCGGCGAAACCTGGCGGGGCACAACCGACGATCCGCGGCCGGGACTTGGAATCGGCGGTGGTGATCTACCGGTGGTGCGGTTCGATCCAAAAAATCCGCAGATCGTGTACTCGGCAAGCGTGGTTTGTTGGAAATCGACGGACGGCGGCAAAACGTGGGACGGCTGGCGCGGCGCACCCGGCGGCGACGATTATCAAAACGTTTGGATCAATCCGAATAATCCCGACATCATTCTGCTGGGTTCGGACCAGGGCGCGATCGTCACTGTGAACGGCGGCAAGAGCTGGAGCTCGTGGTATAACCAATCGACCGCGCAGTTGTATCACGTTAGCGCAGACAAAACGTTTCCGTATCGGCTTTACAGCGGCCAACAGGAAAGCGGTTCGGTCGGAATCAAAAGCCGCGGCGATGAGGGTGAGATCACGTTCCGCGATTGGCAGCCGGTCGCGGCCGAGGAATATGGTTACGTCGTTGCCGATCCGCTCGATCCAAACATTATCGTTGGCGGTAAGCTGACGCGATTCGATCGCCGCACCGGTCAGGCGCAAAATATACTTCCGGTGCCGGTGCAAACAGAAGACTTCCGGATGTTGCGGACCGAGCCTGTTGTCTCTTCGCCGCTCGATCCGCATTTGCTCTTCTTCGCTGGAAACACGCTTTGGCAAACACGCGATCGTGGCGACCACTGGGAAAAGATCAGCCCGGATTTGTCGCGACCGAATTACGAGCTGCCGGCGAGCATTGGAAAATACAAAGAGGATGCAACAAAGCAGGCTCATCGGCGCGGCGTGATTTACACCGTTGCGCCGTCACCGCTCGACGCGAACCGGATCTGGTGCGGGACCGACGACGGTTTGATTCATGTCGCGACCGACGGCGGAAAAACCTGGACCAACGTGACGCCGGCAGGTGTTTCGGCGTGGCAGAAGATTTCGCTGATCGAAGCTGGACATTTCGATTCGAACACCGCTTACGCGGCGGTGAACACCATGCGGATCGACGATCTGCGGCCGCACATTTTTGCGACGCACGACGGAGGCAAAACGTGGACGGAGATTGCGAACGGAATACCGGCCGGCCAAATCGTCAACGCAGTTCGCGAAGATCCGGAACGGAAAGGCCTCCTGTTCGCCGGAGCCGAAAAAGGCGTTTACGTCTCGTTCGATGACGGCGCGAACTGGGAGTCGTTGCGATTGAATCTGCCAGCGAGTTCCGTGCGCGATCTTATTATTAAGAACGACGATCTCATCGTGGCGACACATGGTCGCGGGTTCTGGATCCTCGACAACATCACGCCGCTGCGGCAACTCAACAGGACCCAGCGCGAGGATCTGTTGTTTAAACCGCAGACTGCGTTGCGCGTTCGCGCGAACCTGAACACCGACACGCCGTTGCCGCCGGACGAACCGGCCGGCGAAAATCCGCCAGACGGCGCGATAATCGATTATTTCCTTTCGAAAGATGCGAGTGGTCCGGTAACGATCGAGGTCAAAGACGGCAAAGGCCAGTCAGTTAGAAAATATTCGAGCGCGGATGCGCCGGTCGAGGCGAATCCAAAGCGGCTCAAAATTCCGAGCTACTGGATTCGGCCGCTGCAATCGGTTTCTACGAAGGTAGGAATGCATCGGTTTCTGTGGGACATGCATTACACACCGGTGCCGAGTATAGAGCCGGAGTTTCCGATGTCCGCGACGTATCGCAACACAGCACCGGAGGCGACATCGCCATGGGCCGCGCCGGGTAATTACACGGTTACGTTAACGGTTGACAACAAAACTTTCAGCCAACCGTTGAACGTCGCAGTGGATCCACGCGTTAAAACGTCGGCCGCCGACCTTCAGGAACAGTTCGATCTCTCGTGGCAGTTGTATCAGCTGCGGCTCAAGCTCGCCCCGATCGGCAAGAAGTTCGACGACGTTGCCGAGCACCTAACGAAACTCAAAGCACAGGCCGCGGAGCGACCTGACGTTACGCAAAAACTGGAGGCCTTTGCTCAAACGCTCATGAGGTTTGGGCCGCCGCATCCGCGGCCAGGCGCTCCTCCCTCACTTTTCGTTTTGGAATCGACGACGCGATTGTTCAACGATATCCAAGGCGCAGATGCTGCGCCGACAGCCGCAGTCAAGGCCGCCGTCGCGGATCTTGAGACAAAAGTCGGACCTATGATGGAGGCGTGGCACAAATTACTCGAATCCGATCTTCCCGCGTTGAATCAGCAATTGAAGCAAGCGGGATTCTCGGAACTCAAAACAGAGGTTGGACAGTTGAGTCGTTGAGGGGTGGTTGTGGCAGTACGCGCCGCAGTCGTCGCCAGCGGTTACAACGACTGTACATTCACAGAATATTTGAGCCTTTTTGGCGTGTCCAATGTCCAAAAATGCGGCTCTGCCGACGACTGTTAGAAGGTTTGCCCAGTTTGATGTCAGATTACCGACGGCGGCACTCATTTTGAGCACGCTTGAGCTGCAATCGCCGCCCTCACCGCATCTTCTTCGGAATTAATCGGAGGAACGCTCAATACTGCCTTGTGCGAGAACAATCAGGACAACGAGACGCCCAAATCCTCTGTAACCCTGCACTCCTGATTCAGCGCCTTCGTGCAACGAGGCGGCAATTGCTACAAGGCTACCGGGCTTTCGGGAAGTGAAACGGCAAGGCTGCCCTGATTCACTGCCACCCTGCTGCCCGAGTAAAGAGTTTTCAGACAACAACGCCGTTCCAGCATCAGCGGCACGATGTTGAGCGGCAACGAGAGCACGGGAGCCGCCTTCGATGATCTCGGGTGATAAACCGCGAGAGTGAGCCGAGGTCTTTGGGATCAGGCGGCGGGACAGGATCAACCGTTAGTTCAGTTGGACCGTTATCGCGCCGGTGCCTTACCCTGGGCGCAGCGGTGCCGTCGCGTCATTATTGTCGCAAAAGAACGGCAGCAGCGCTCAACGGCGAGGCGAGGCTTGCGTTGCCTTTGCGATCCGACCGTGAACGGGTTCGACGTGCCCTCGCAGGCGCGTGTGCGCGTGTAATCGGCGTTATCGCGGAGGTCCAAAGGTGAGATATTCCGGGCGGTTGAGCCCGGACGCGAAAACGATCTCCCCGCCTCCCGTGGGAAACTCCAAGATCTCACCCCCTGTACCCAGAAGGGTTTCCGCTACGAAGAGATTACCCGCCGCGTCAAAGGCCAAGCCATGAGGATTGTTAAGGCCGGTAGCGAACGTGCTCTCCATGCCGGTGGGCGTGAACACAAGAATTGCATCGTTTGGCCGGTTGCCCAGCGTAGACACAAAGAGATTGCCGCTGGCGTCAAAAGCCAGGCCGGCAGGAGCTTGGGTGGATGTGAAGTCGCTTGGTCCAGCGAAGACCGTGCGCGTTCCATCAGGTGCGAATTTATAGATCGTTACATCAAAAGCATCGGCGGCGTAGAGATTGCCTGCACCGTCAAAAGCCAGGCCAAAAGTTTGGCCCGGAGTCGTGCCGAAGACTGTGCGCGTTCCATCAGGCGCGAATTTGTAGATAATACCCGCCAGAGCGGGGCTGTTTTCCTCTAAGGCGACGGCGTAAACGTTACCTGCGGTGTCCGTGGCAATCCCCTCAATGAAACTCAGCTCTGCATTACCAAGGACACTTTGATGTCCGTTTGGAGGGAATTTCAGGACCTTCGCATGTTCATTACGGTTGTTGAGATCGGTGCTGGCGACAAAAAAATTGCCGCTGTTGTCGAAGGCGACTCCCCGAGGGAAAGGAGCAGTGGCAAAGGTTTTCTGCACTCCCGTCGGGGTATATTCGGAGATTGAACCGCCAGAATTGGTCAAGGGACCCTGCAGGGAAACATACAGGTTCTGGGCGCGAGCGGCTATTGCTAACCCGAAGATTATGCCAAGATTGAGGAATGTGTTTCGGAGGATTTTTGTTTTCATAAGATGTCTCTCTTTGTTGAACCGAAGCGGCAAGTCATTTTCTCGGAATTAGTGGCCGCCGCTGGCCCCCTGGGTTTGCAGTGCTTGTCCACTGGCCGAGTCCACCCTGTTTGCGCCGTGCGCTCCCGCACCGGTTACGTTGCCCGTGTCGTCTACCTCGACCCAACGACCACCCAAATGGCTCCCAGTCGTCGGCGGCACCCAAACGTAATGCTTTCCTTTCTTCCCAGACGCGGCTGCTTGGGAAGCTGAAGCTGGTTTGAGGTCAAAGTTCAGCTCTGTCGGACCAGTTTTGGTCTTGGTATTGTTGATCGAAGCTTTCATAGCGCCATTCACGATTAGCGTGACCCGGTAGGTGCCTGCAGGCAAAGCGGCTGAAGTGTAGTGACCATTCGCGTCCGTCTTCGCCGTCCCAAACAGTTTGTTTTGCGCCTCGATGCGAATGTCGGCGCCTTTAACCGGTTGGCCCTTGGGATCTTTGACAACCCCTTGCAGAACAGAGCCGCCCGCCCATGCGCTTGCGATGGAAACAACCAACACCACGAAGCCAATCTGCAGTGATTTGATAAACGTATCGGTGGAACGTACCCGGGCCGGCAGAGACAACCAAGTTTCACGACCCGCGATGGAACAGGAGGACTCTAGTTTTTGCTTAATTTCTGTGTGTTTCATAATTTTAGTTTCTCGAATGGAGTGATTCACTGGTTCCTACAGGAAACACAAAGCGAAGTTCCCAAAAAATTGGCTGCGAAGGTCGAAAAACTGCGCAAACGGCCAAGCAAAATTAAATTTCGTCCGCTGGCAGTCGTCGGCTCGGGTCAATTTCGCTTCCTCCTTGCAACTCAGTGCGAAGGACAAGGGGACGCAAACTCGGGCGGCTAGATCGCCCATAGCGGAGGACCGCTCCATCTCGGAGGCACCGCAGCAGTTTTAGAAGAGCTTCTTCAAAGCAATATACCAAGTACGGCCATTGATATTGGCTGTTGCCTCGTCGTAACCGTTTTCGAAAGAGCCCGCGACGAACGGCGGCGCTAGGTCCATCAAGTTGTTGACGCCCAGAGTAATTGTGGTGTTATTGAGCCAGGCGCGCCATCCACATGGATCGTATTCGGCGGTGGACACCGGAATGAGGTTTGCCGCTTTGCTATTCTTCACTTTTCCGTCGTTTTCGCCGTCTTTGGCGTAGCCGGGGACTTCACCAAGCTCCAGCGCCACGGCCAGGTTGAACCTGTAATTCAGAACGAAGTCCAGCGTTGTCCATTCACGAACTTTGCGAGACTTGCCGTTAATGGCGGATAATTTGTCATCCCAATAGTCGCCGATGTAGTGGACAATAAACCCCGTATCGAGTCCACCCAGATATGAGCCTGTCGGGCCATCGTAGAAGAGGCTTGCGTACCAGCGGTTATGTGTGAGCGAACCACCTCCGGCCGTTCCGAGAAAGCCGCCGCCGAACTTGCCGACAACGCTCTTCTCCCTGGCATCAGGACTTGTTTGAAGCACGGCTCGGTCAAGATAGGTGCCGTTTAGTGTCGCCGTCAGTCTGCCCCAGTCACCATGGCCCAGTCTCGAGGTGTCGAACGAATAAACCGCCTCGTAATCCCAGCCCTCTTCTATGAACCGCCCTAGATTTTCCTCTGGAAGCAACAGAAGAACGATTGGACCAAACGGATCGTTAGGCCCCGTGGAGGGACCGCGGACCACCAGGCCGGGAAATTGGTCTTCGTGATTGATAACAAATTGTGGTTCCAACTGGAGAGTGACAGCTCGAATATCAATATGGTAAAAGTCCACGCTGACTGTTAGGCCTTGCAGTGGACTCCACCATTTACCTGGGGTAACCACCGCGCCATGAGTCCATTCATACGCTGTCTCCGGCTTAAGATTTGGATTTCCACTGGTCAATGCAACCACCTCCCGCTCAGTGGCTGGACTGCGTGGATCGATAACTAATGATAGCTGTTGCAACGGCCCGCGAAATAAATCGCTTAACGTAGGAGCGTGAAACGCTTCACTATAAGTGCCGCGAAAAGTCAGCCCCGAATCGATGGGCTGCCATCGAAAGAAAAACTTGGGCCTTTCGGTAGAACCTATATCACTGAAGTTTTCATATCGCTCCTGGTAACCTAATTCCAGGCTATAGAAGCCAGGGCAGTTCCAAATGGAACTAGTAACGGGCACACGGAGTTCCCAATAGCTGGCCCACACATCCCGGCTACCATTAGTCGGCCCAAAATTAGACGCGCCGGTCGTTTGCCCAGATGCGACCAGCGCATCCGGATTATCACTGGCGAACTCACGGCGGCGCTCACCGCCTATCGCAAAGGAGACCGGTCCGGCAGGCAGTGGGAAAAGGTCGCCGGTCAGTTTGAGGTCTGCGAGCTCCAACCGTGTTACACCAATGCGATTGGTCGTAACAAGTACCTTATCAAGCACGGATGGTCTGTTGGTGTTTCTTCCGAATGGGTTAAAGGCGGTCTCCGGATTTGTATCCAGCAGGGCCGCGCGCAATGCGTTGTTGTCCACGATTCCGCCAAAGCGCTCGATGCGATCATCTTCATTATAGCGGAAACCGGCTTCCCAGTTCCATGTCTTGAAATAGTCGCCAAACTCGCCCAAGGTTCCTTTGAGACCGGCGGTGAAAAGATAGTTGTCCGTCGTAATTTTGTCCGTGCGTAGGCCGGCTTCCAGCGCGCGATAGCGCACACCGGTGGTGAATCCGGTGCCCGGAGGCGCAGCGCTGGCCTGCGTGTCCGGACGCTTCGGGTCAAATCCTCCCGGCGACGTGTAATCCGGGACTGTAAATGGATTAAACGGGTTCTGAATGGGCACGCTAATATCTCCGGCACTTATTCCTGACGGATGAGTTACATCCGTGAATACATCAGGTGTAAATGGCGTCGGTGCCAAGGCGCTATCCCAAAACGTGCGCACATACTTGAAGTCGGCAAAGAGAGTCAAATAATTGTCGCAAATGTCATGGATAACCGACCCGTACAAGTATTGACGGTCTGCTGGGGCAATGGCTGGCGTGAGAGCCTGGAAGTTAAATAAGAAGTAATCTCCGTCCGGGTAGGTAGCAATGGCAGAGGGATTCACATAGAATGGAGATGTCGCTGCGTTTGGAGCTGAGTGTGGCGGCGGAGTGTTATTGCTGAAGAACAACTTCGGTATTAACCGAAAGCTTCCGACGCGCCCGGCGAAAAAGCCGCTACGATTGTCAAGACCACCCCAGGATAGGTAGTTGGCGTTGTGCGAGATATCGGCGTCGCGCGAATAGATCGCGGCCCGGTTGTAAAACTCGGCGTAAAAAACAATGTCCGTATTATCGTCCCCAGTTCCAGCGAGGATGTGTGCCCTTTCATCGCCCATATCATTGGCAAAGCCGAGGTTAGTGTTGCCGTAGCTGGCATAGACTTCGGCGCCCCTAAATTTGTGAATCAACCAAACATTGAACACGCCAGCCACTGCGTCCGGGCCATAAACAGCGGAAGCCCCGTCCTTCAGAATGTCGACATGATCAATTAACCCAAGGGGAAACATGTTGAGGTCAACGGTATCGCCGGCGAAACCAACTGGGGCTAGCCGGCGTGCATCCTCGAGCACAAGAGTTTCTTTAGGAAGAATACCACGCAGGTTGATCTCTACACGACCGTCACCACCGTTGGTAAAGTTTTCGTTTATTGCAGCTCCCGTAGCCGCAGGCAAGGTCTGTACAAGGTCGGTGGTCGAACGCACACCGAGTCGGACGAGGTCATCCTCGCGGTAGGTTTCGACCGGAAATGGCCCTACTTCTTCGGCGGTAGGAATGTTAGAGCCGGTCACAATAACCTCTTCGATTGTCGTCCCCGGCTGACCTGCTGGTGGCGTTGCCGTGGGCTCCTGCGCCTGTGCTTCGATAGCTGAACAGAGGACCAACGTGCTGATTGCGAGACGGACGCAGCTATGGTTAGCAGCGGCGGGTTGCATTCGGAAGAGAACTGCGCTACTTGCCGGGCGAATTGGCCGTTAATAGCTCTGACGGATCTGCGCGCGCATCTTGTAACTGACCGTCGAAATACACGGTGACAACGAATCCGCCGTATCGCCGTTCCTCAGACGAAGGCCGCTGGCTTTTTGGACGCACATAAGTTGCCGCCAGAAACTTTGGTGTCGCGTCCGTCCAGTCGCGCGCAGAGGTAAGCCAGTTGTAGCTGACCTGCGCATTAGTTGACTTAAACCTATTATCTCTGGCCAGGTCGTAGAAGTCGACTTTAATCCTGACAATATGGCCATTTTGCGTTCCGGGTCGTGCCCTGACGCCGACTTTGAGGGTGAAATGACTCCGCGTGTTCGGATCGGGTGTCTCTGATAGAGTTGTCTCGGTGATCGCCAGGATCGTGTTCTGCGAAGCACCGATTCGCCGCAGAAGGTGAGGGAAGCGCGCGTCGGAATGAAGCGCACGAAACTCGGGAAGAAACGCGACCCACTGTAATACCCCTGAATGCTCGTCATAGGCGCGTTTGAGCCAGTGGAAAGCTTGTTCCTTGTCACCTAACGCGGTGCAAACTGCGGCGATCAAAGGCGCCGAGACATATCGCTTCTCCCTGACTTGGACAAGCTGAGCGAGAATATTGCGTGAATCCATTTGCCGGCCTATCCGCGCGTAGGTGATGGCAAGGCCGCTGCTTGGCAAATGCGTTGCGTCCTGGGCTTTGTTGTAAAGCGTAATTGCTTCTGCAAAATTTCCCTTCTCGCGATACGCAGCAGCGAGAACCGAATCCAGGTAAAAGTAATTTGGATCAAGCTGGAGCGTTCGCTGGCCTTCAGTAACGGCATCATCAACGCGGTCATTCGCCAGGTAGGCAGCAGTGGTGATATAGCTGGTAATGGGCGACACCGGGTCTAGCTTCTCAGACTCCAGGATAAGTTGAAGACCCTTTTTCAGCTCGCCGCGAAAGAGTGGGTGCAGCCCCAAGAACAAGTGAGCGGGAGCCGAGTTAGGATCGAGCTGGAGAGCGTGCTTCAACTCCGAGTCCGCGCCAGTTAGATCCCAGTCAAGGACCCGCTTCGCTTCGCTAAGATAACAGTGCGCCTCAGCATCTTTCTCGTCGAGGGCAATGGCCTTTAACGCTGCTTCTTTTGATGCCGGGTAAGCTTCGAGCGGTTTTACGTAAACGTCGCCCAGAAAATACCAAACCTTCGCCATCCCAGTCCAGGCACGCGAAAATGTCGGATCTTTCTCCAGGGCTCGCTGGAAGAAATTGAGCGCTCTTCGCAAATCCTCTTCGCTGCTCTTGTTCGAGAAGAAGAGGCCTTGCAGGTACAGATCGTATGCCTCCGTGTTGCGCTGACCATGAGTCGAAAGCGGAACGGCGAGCTTAATCCTGAGCGCATCAACAATGGAGCGAGTGATTTCATCCTGCAGGGCGAACACGCCTGGCAGTTCGCGCTCGTACGTTTCCGTCCACACGTGAAAACCGCTGCGCGCATTGATCAATTCGGCGGTTATTCGCAGACGGTTACCCTCGCGCCGCAAACTTCCTTCAAGCACATTCTCGACGTTTAGCTTCCTCCCAATCTCGATCACACCAGCGCGCTTTCCTTTGAATGAAAATGACGAGGTGCGGCCAACCACACGCAGCCCTTCGACTTTTGCCAGTGCCTGAAGAATTTCCTCGCTTATGCCGTCGCAGAAATATTCCTGATTTTTTGCCGGGCTAAGATCGAGGAACGGCAGGACCGCAATACTTCTTTCGGGAGGATTAAACTGTGACGTTCGGAGGTATTCGCCGCGAAATAACCAGATCGCAGCCGCGCCTAACAGGAGACCGGCAACGCCCGCTCCGAGTAGCTTGGGGTTACGTCGCGACCAGCGCCAGATTCGCGCTGGAGGCGAGACTGGGCGGGCGACAATCGGCCGGCCATCGAGCCACCGTTCCAGATCGGCTGCGAGGTCTCCAGCGCACTGGTAGCGCGCCTTCGGATCGCGCTCGAGACTGTGTGCACAGATGGTTTCCAAATCCCGGTCGATACCGCCGACTCGGGAAAGCGAGCGCAGCTTTGGAGCCGGCGTTTCCGAGGCCTGCCGAATCACGGAAAGCGGATTCGAGCCCAAAAAAGGCGGGCGGCCAGCGAGCAAGTAGAAGAGAATCGCACCTAGACTATAGACATCCGCGGCCGAAGTAAGATCGCCGGCTTTGCCCTCGGCCTGTTCGGGCGCAATATAACCTGCGGTTCCGAAAGTGGTCAGCGACTTCGTAAGATCGTTGTTCGCCTCCCTCCATTTTGCCAGACCGAAATCGCTCACGAGTGGTTCGCCGCGGTCATCGAGCAAAATGTTTCCGGGTTTGAGATCTCGATGGAGAACTCCCCGACCGTGGGCAAATTCTACAGCGCGCGCGATCTTCGCGACGAGTTGCACACACTTTCGCGGTTCATTACGGAGAAACGGTGCCGCGTCATGCAAGCTTCCGCCCGTCGCGAATTTCATGCTGAAAAACGGCAGGCCATCCTCGCTTTCGCTCACCTCATAAATTGGGAGGATGTTTGGGTGATCAAGGCTGGCTACTGCCTGCGCTTCCCGCCGGAAACGCTCCAGGCCTTCATGTGAGCTGGCGTGATAACTTAGAAGCCGCTTTACGGCGACGATCCTCCGGGAGTGGCGTTGCCTTGCACGATAAATCACGCCCATGCCGCCGCGTCCGATCTCGTCGAGTATTTCGTAATTGCCCAGGTAATGTTGCTTGCCCGGCGCGTCCGCTTCGGCGAGCGCGCTTTCGTAAACGGATTCCGATATCTCGCCTTCCGTTTCCAATCCCTCGCGCAAGAGGCAGCTGATGCAAACCCCGGTATCGAGCCTCGCGATTACGCCGCACCTGTCGCACTTTGCCAGGTCTTTCGTCGCGCTCGGGAGCGAATCAGAGCCCCCGTCCGAAGTTTTCATCGGGGTTACCCTGTTCCCGTTGCGAGCGCCGCACAGAGGTAGCGGATTTCATCGTCCACGTCTGCCGGATTGTCGACCGTCCGCGAGACTTCAGTTCGCAGAAGCGATCGGTAACGCTGCCGCATTTTGTGGAGCTGTTTTTTCAAGACAGTCTCGGCCACTCCCAGCTCGGCAGAAAGATTGGCATATGACACTTCATTGCGTTGGTCTGTAAGGTGCGGGCTTAACGCTTGGAAAAGCCAGAGCTTACCTTTGCTTTCACATTCTTCGCGCAAGCGGCGAAGCGCATGTTCTACCACTGTCGTAGCCCAGGTAAGATCGAAGAGCCGCTCCGGTGGCAACGAGTCAAGGGTTGGAGTCGGGATGAATACCTGCGATTTCGTTTCCGCTACCCAGTCGTGCCAGGAAATAAATTCCAGGTCACCGCCTCGTTTGACTGTATGGGTTCTCTCAGCGGCATTAATGAGAAAATTCTGGAGCGACTTGAGCAAAAGCGAACGGAACCGGCCGCGATTACGATCCGCGTGCGCCAGCCAGTTGTCCTTCAGTATTATCACAAAGAAATCCTGAGTGACGTCCTGCGCGTCTTCTATTGAATAGCCGCGTCCCCGAACAAACGAAAAGATGGGCCGCCAATAGGTCCGGCAAAGCTCGGCGAGCGCGTCGCGCGCCTTTTGCTCTTCACTACCCAAGTTGGCGGCGGAAAGAATCAGGCTCCAGCGGGTAGTTACAAACTCACGCGGTTCGCCTTCGCCCTGCTCGCCGTTTATCCCGCTCACGAATAAACATTGTTGCCTATACAAGCATAAAAAGCCAGTACAGTGACCCTTTCCGGTCGTTTTCTGTCGCGCCCACGCGAGTCGACTCGTTGCAGTGTGTGATCAATTTCCTTGATGAGAGTTGTAGATTGACCAAATATTCCGCCAAGGTACATCGCGTGTAAGCACGCATCGAATCATCCTGGCGCTTAGCGAGACTGAACTCTCCGTAGGTTCGAATCCTACCGCTGGAGCCATTGTCCGCTGCGGCAAATTGACTGTCCGCCTCAAATTAAGACCCGCTGCAAACTCGTTGCATCGTCAGTGCAAGTCGATTCCAGGCCAAATCACCCGCGCACCTCACACCCCCGTCGTTTGCGAAATATTTGAGTACTTTTTTGGCCGCAGAATGTCCAAAACCGCGCGGCGTCCCTGGCAAAAGTCCGGGTGGGGTGCGAAGCGGTTTGGACACGGAAAAAGCTCAAATCCGGAGAAAGTACTCAAATATTCTGTAAACGCCCTGCGATCGCACTCGTCGTAAATCGCACCAAATCAGACTAGTTCGCACTAATTCGCCCTTATTCGCCCTTGCGGTGAAAGTACTCAAATATTCAGTGAAGGTACAACGACATCTTAGAGGGCGTGCCGGCGGAGGGGCTCGAACCCACACGATCTTGCGATCACTGGATTTTGAGTCCAGCGCGTCTGCCAGTTCCGCCACGCCGGCGCTTCGGACGGAGGCGAAAGAATACGAGCTTCGCGCCCAAGCTCAAACGCTTCCGACGAGATCGAGCGGCTGTAAACTGCGGGGCGGCCCGAACACTTCGCGCAGAATAATCGCGTTCCGCAAGCCCGAAGTCGATGTCAGCAGGACCGCGATATCTGTTTTCGATTGCCCCGGCGTCAGGACCGGTTGAGTTGCGATCGCGTACGCTTCCGCTGCCGTCTTGATCGTCGGTGGCGACTCGCTTGGCGGGCCTTTGTAGGCTTCAAACGTCGATGGCTCCGCGATCTTCGATGTAGAAGTTTTGGCTTTGTCAGTCGGAGGCAGTTGACCCGGCAAGCCTATTTTCCGTGGCAGATCGGGCGGACGCGTGGTCAATGGCGGAAGCGGCGGCACATGTGGCAGGACCACCGGCTTTTGATAAGTCGGCCGCGGCCTAACTGGAGGCGGTGGTTTTGATGTAGTCGGTTGACCAAGCGCCTCGAGAAACTTGCGGATGCGTTCCTCATCTGTTTCTGCCGGCGCGCGTGGAATTGGTGGCGGCGTTTGCGGACTGGATATCGATCTTCGCTGCGACTCGTCCGCATTCTTGCTCGTTTTACTCGCTACTCGCGCTAGCAGCTGAAACAAAAACGCGCCTGCGACGAACAAGAGGAAAAGCAGATTTTCGAAATGTACTGCGATCATATGCGGGATTGTTAAATCGTTACACCGAATCTCGATTCACGAATTACGGATTACGATTCACTTCTCATCAATCACGTTCCCTCCGTCCGCGGCTTGTCTGTTCCCGCGATCGATTCCCGCATCGACGTGTCGGCCTGCACATTTTTCATTCGATAATAATCCATGATACCGAGATGACCCGAGCGGAACGCTTCGGCCATTGCTTGCGGCACGAGCGCTTCGGCCTCGACAACTTTTGCGCGCATCTCCTGTGTCCTCGCCCGCATCTCTTGCTCGACTGCCACTGCCGCGGCGCGGCGCACTTCCGCTTTCGCCTGAGCAATACGTTTGTCGGCATCCGCTTGTTCGCTCTGCAATTTTGCGCCGATGTTGTCGCCCACATCGACATCGGCAATGTCGATCGAAAGAATTTCAAACGCGGTGTTGCTGTCGAGTCCCTTGGCCAGCACCGCTTTCGAAATGCGGTCCGGATTTTCGAGCACATCTTTATAAGAATCGGCCGAACCAATTGCACTCACAATGCCTTCGCCGACACGCGCGATGATTGTTTCTTCAGTGGCCCCGCCGACGAAACGATCGAGATGCGATCGCACGGTCACGCGCGCCTTAACTTTGGCGCCGATCCCGTCTTTGGCGACGCCATCGATCGTGGTCCGGCCCATGGTCGGGTTCGGCACGTCGATCACTTTCGGATTAATGCTCGTGCGCACCGCTTCGAGCACCGTTTTGCCTGTTCCTTTCGTCGCCAAATCGATCGCGCAGGCGCGATTAAAATCGAGTGAAATGCCGGCCTTATCAGCTGCGATCAACGCGAGAATGACCTGACTCACGTCGCCGCCGGCGAGGTAATGCGCTTCGAGCGGGTCGCTCGGAATCTCGATGCCCGCTTTGACCGCAGTAATGCGATTATCGACAATTAATCCCACGGGTACCTTCCGCAAACTCATCCCGATCATTTTCCCTATGCTAACCGGAGCATTCGCTACGCGAGCCCGCAGCCAAGTGGTGAAAAATTTAAAAGTAATAATCGCAAAAACAAATACGAAGACGGCGATTACTGCGACGACGACTAGGTAAAGAGCATCCATGGGTTATGACGGTAGCGAAAGTGACCGGACGCGAAAAGTCTAATTGCAATTGAGCTAAGACGGAATACGCATTGCGCGTTGTGACAACGAATAACGCGAAAGTCGCACTGGTCGGCGCTTCCGGTTACGTGGGCGAGGAATTGGTGCGCCTGTTGCTTGGGCATCCGCACGTCGACTTTGTCGCAGCAACGTCGCGGCAATTCGCCGGTAAAACACTTGCTGAGATCTTTCCGCGTTTTGCCCATGATGAAAAAGCCAACGCGCTCAGGTTCAGTGATGCTGATCCGAAACAGCTGGCCCGCGACGCGGAGATAATTTTTTTGGCTTTGCCGCACGGACTCGCCGCCGAATTTGCTAAACCGCTATTGTCAGCCGGCGCGCGCGTGATCGATCTCAGTGCCGATTTCCGGATAAAAGACGCCGCCGTTTACAAAGAATTTTATGGCCACGATCATCCCGCGCCCGATTTATTAGGCCAGGCGGTTTACGGGTTGCCGGAAATTTATCGCGACCAAATTCGAGATGCGAAACTCCTGGCTTGCCCGGGTTGTTATCCCACGAGCATTCTCATTCCGCTGCGGCCACTCATTCGCCGGAAAGCGATCGATCGTAAAACAATTTTGGTAACAAGCTTGAGCGGCGTAACCGGCGCCGGCCGCAAAGCGGAGACCGCATATCTTTTTTCGGAATGCAACGAAAGCGTGCGCCCCTACGGCGTGCCGAAACATCGACATCTTTCCGAGATCGAACAGGAATTGTCGATCCTAGCCGGCGAAAAAATCGTGATTCAATTCACGCCTCATCTGGTGCCGGTTAATCGTGGAATCGTGACCACGATTTACGCCGATATTGCTGGAGACGTTGTTGCCGTGGAGCCGGCAGTGCTTTTCAGCGGCGCATACGGCCAGGAACCGTTCGTTCGTTTGCTTGGCGACCAGCGTCTGCCCGACACGAAAAACGTGGTCGACACAAACTTCATCGATATCGCTTGGAAGATCGACAAACGCACGAATCGTCTCATTCTCATGAGCGCGCTCGACAACATCGTCAAAGGCGCGAGCGGTCAGGCGATCCAATGTTTTAACCTGATGCGCGGCTTTCCCGAAAGCGCGGGGCTGCTGTGAAAGCGTAGCGCTCCCCAAACCCGAACCTCCGCGCCTAAGAACGCAAGATGCCGGACGAAAATAACTTCAAAACAATCTCCGGCTCGATTTGCGCGCCCCGCGGTTTCAAAGCCGCGGCGGTTTTTTGCGATATTAAAAAGCTCGGAACTGGCAAAGGCTCGGAAAAAGGAAGAAAGCGCGACCTTGCGCTCATCATTTCGGATGTTCCAGCAGCCGTCGCCGGAATGTTTACAACGAATCAAGTTTGCGCCGCGCCCGTGAAATTGAGCGCGCAGCGCTCGGCAAAAAAGTTCGCGCGAGCAATTGTGGTGAATTCGGGAAACGCAAACGCCTGCACCGGTCGGCAGGGATTGAGAGACGCCGAAATGATGGCGCGCAAGACGGCCAAAGCTGTAGCGGCGCTCTATGAGCGTCGCAAAAGTTCGAGCGACCCCGAATGCTTTCGGGGCCGCTACAGCAGAATCAGTGCTGACGACGTGCTCGTGTGTTCGACCGGCCGGATCGGCGTGCCGATGCCGATGGGAAATATCGAACGCGGGATCCGCGAATGTGCGCCCCTGCTGGCAAGATCGACAACGAACGCCCGGCAAGTTGCCGAAGCGATCATGACCACGGACACGCGTCGCAAAGAAATCGCGGTCGAATTTAAAATCGACAATCGAGCGGTGCGCATCGGCGGAATCTGCAAAGGCGCGGGAATGATTAAGCCGGGAATGGCTGTAGCTACCGGCCTGTGGCCGGTTGGAGTGAAGCACGCAACGATGCTCGCGTTCATTACAAGCGATGCCGCAATCGAATCGAATGCTCTCAAGCGCGCATTGGAAGCGGCGGTCGCGCAAAGCTTCAATCGCATCACCGTGGATGGCGACATGAGCACGAACGATTCCGTCATCATGTTCGCGAATGGGCTTGCCGGAAATTCGAGAATCGAGACTCGAGAATCGAGACTCGAAATCTTCCGGCGTGCGCTCGCCTTTGTTACGCTCGAACTGGCTAAGATGATTGTGCGCGACGGCGAAGGCGCGACCCGATTCATCACCCTGCATGTGCATGGCGCGCGCAACGCGCGCGAAGCAGAATCAGCAGCTCGCGCAATCGCGAATAGCTCGCTCGTGAAAACGAGCTGGTGCGGCGGCGATCCAAACTGGGGACGAATTCTTTGCGCGCTCGGCTATTCGACGGCGAAAGTGGAGGAGTCTATTATCGATGTTGGCTACAGCCGTGCTGGTGAACGCGAGATTGCTTTTGCATTCCGGCGTGGTCGCCCGACAAATGTCCCTTTGAACACACTCGCGGAAATCACCTCGGCGCCGGAGTTTGATCTCCATGTCGATCTTCACGCTGGGGCGCAGGACTTCGTGATGTATGCGAGCGATCTGACGGAGGATTATGTCACGCTGAACAAGGGCGACGTGAGCGACCCGAACACGCTCAGCGGTTGAGAAATGGAAGAAATCATTTCCAAAGCGGCGACATTGCTCGAAGCGCTGCCTTACATCCAGCGTTTTCGCTCCCAAATCTTCGTCGTGAAATATGGTGGCAGTTTTATGGATTCGCCGGACGCAGAAGTGCGGCATCGCGTCGCACGCGACGTTGTTTTTCTCGAAGCGGTCGGGATTAATCCGGTCGTCGTCCACGGCGGTGGCAAAGCGATCACGCGCGCGCTTGAGATTGCGGGAGTTAAATCGGCCTTTGTTCAAGGCCATCGCGTGACCGACGCGGCGACGGCAAAAATTGTCGATCAAGTGCTTTCGCGCGAGATCAATCCGGAAATCGTGAAGGCGATCGAGGATTTTGGCGGGAAAGCACGCGGCTTTCCCGGCTCAGATATTTTTCGTTGCCGAAAATTGTCTCAGAAAGATGAAGACGGTGAGGAGGTCGATCTTGGATTCGTCGGCGAAGTTGTCGATCTCGATGTTGAGCCGCTGCGAGAATGCATTCGGAGGAGCGTGACGCCCGTCATCAGTCCCACCGCACGCGGGCAGGACGGAGAGCTTTACAATTGCAACGCTGACATCGCCGCGGCCAGGACGGCCGTTGCGCTCGAGGCGCGCCGGCTCGTCTTTATGAGTGATGTTCCCGGTTTACTGCGCGATCCAAAAGACGATGGCACGTTAATGAGTCACCTATCCGCTGCCGAAGTCCCCGAGCTGAAAAATTCGGCTGTCATCGCTCACGGAATGATTCCAAAAGTGGACAGTGCGGTAGCGGCGATCGAGAGCGGCGTGGAAAAAGTGCAATTTGTCGATGGAAGAATTCCGCACTCGGTCTTGCTCGAAATTTTCACGGATGCGGGAGTGGGCACGGAGGTGGTTTTGTGAAAGCCGGAGAAAACGTCCAACCCCGAAAAACTCTCGGGGCAGGCTGTTCAACGCTCAACGCTCAACATCGAACTCAGAACTCTGTGCGCGATAGATTCGAGAAATTCGTGGTGCCTTCGTATGCGCGGTTCGATCTCGTGCTGGAGCGAGGCGAGGGGAGCTATGTCTGGGATATCGATGGAAGTCGCTATCTCGATCTTGCTGGCGGCATCGCGGTTTGTTCGTTAGGCCAGGCCCATCCCGAGATCACGAAAGCTTTAACCGAGCAATCGCGAAAACTCATTCACGTTTCGAATCTTTATTATAATGACCTACAGGGGCAGCTGGCAAAGCGCATTGTCGATCTCATCGCGCCAGGTCGCGTTTTTTTCTGCAACAGCGGCGCGGAAGCGAACGAAGGCTTGTTCAAGCTTGTTCGCAAATTCGGCCATGATGATGGCCGCTTCGAAATGATCACGACTCTCGATTCATTTCACGGTCGAACGCTGGCAGGAATCGCGGCGACCGGTCAGGAGAAAGTGAAGAAGGGCTTTGAGCCGCCGGTCGCAGGGTTCAAACACGTTCCGTTCAATGATCTGGAAGCGATGCGGTGTGCGATCACGCCGCAGACCGCTGCCATTTTGATCGAACCGATCCAAGGCGAAAGCGGAATCACAATTGCGACGGCGGAATATTTGCTCGGACTCCGCAGACTTTGCGACGAACACAATTTGCTTTTGCTCTTCGATGAAGTGCAGGCCGGACATTTTCGCACCGGAAGATTTCAAAGCTGGCAGCGCATTTTGGAAAATCGGCCTGCCGATTTCCTACCGGATGGCGTCTCGATGGCGAAATCGTTAGGCGGTGGGTTTCCTATGGGCGCGTTCTGGGTGCGCGAGAAATACGCGCAAGTTCTTTCGCCCGGAACTCACGCGAGCACGTTTGGCGGTACCCCGCTCGCTTGCGCGGTCGCGTTAAAAATTCTTGATGTGATCGAGCGCGAACGATTGGACGGAAATGCGCGGGTTATCGGCGAATTCCTTTTAGATGAATTGCGACGCTTAAAGAAGGAATATCCTCAAATCCTGCGTGACGTTCGCGGCTTCGGATTGATGATTGGTATTGAATTCGATCCGGAGCTCCCTGCGTTTGCGCACCAGGAAAAATCTCCCGCGATTCAAGTAGTGAATCGGTTGCACGCCGCCGGTGTTCTCACTGTTCCTGCCGCGAATTCCGTCGTTCGCTTGCTGCCGGCGTTGAATCTAAGGCAAAGCGAGACGGAAGAGGGATTGCGCGCGATTGAGGAAGTCGTTGAAGAGTTGAACGGTTGAAGCGTTGAAGTGAGGGACTTGGTGAGGCACGCGATGCGAGATTCGAAATTCGTGAATCGAGATTCGATTTAACGATGTAACGATTTACGATCTAACGATCCCAATGAAACATCTGCTGAGTATCGAAGAGCTCACGCGTGGGGAAATCGAGACGGTTTTGCGTCGCACGGCCGAGTTCAAGAGCAATCGGGGAAAGATTTCGACTAGGCCGCTGGCGGGACAAACCTGGGCGCTGATTTTTTCGAAGCCATCCACGCGGACACGGGTTTCATTCGAAGTGGGAATCCGCGAGCTAGGCGGCGAATCGATTTACATGAACGCCGCGGACGCGCAGCTCGGGCGAGGTGAATTAATCAAGGACACGGCGCGGGTGCTGGCGCGGATGATTCATGGCGCGATCATTCGGACGTTTGCTCAGCGCGACATCGAGGAGTTCGCAGAATTTTCCGGCGTGCCGACGGTGAACGCGCTGACGGACGGCGAACACCCGTGTCAAATCCTGGGCGACATTTTTACGGTCATGGAAAAGCGTGGCCAGATCGACAATCGCATTGTCACGTTTGTCGGCGACGGAATTTCAAACACGGCGCGGTCGTGGTTATTCGCGGCGGGGAAACTTGATTTTGAATTGCGGATCGCGTCGCCGAAGCGGTACCAGCCAAAGCCGAAGCTGCTGAAGCGGGCGGGCGGTCGCGTCGTTTGCACGGAAGATTTACAATCGGCCGCGCGCGACGCCGATGTTCTTTACACCGACATCTGGGTTTCGATGGGGAAAGAAGCGGAGGAGGCGCGGCGCGAAGCGGAACTGGGGCCGTACTGGATCAATGAGTCAGTCGTGAAATTGGCGAAACCGGACGCGCTTGTCATGCATTGCTTGCCCGCTCATCGCGGACAGGAGATTGCCGAGCAGACTTTCGAAGCGCACGCCCAGACCATTTTCGATCAGGCCGAAAATCGGTTGCACGTTCAGAAGGCGATTCTGGCCGAGCTGGCGCGATGAACCTCCCGTCTGTTAGATCGACATCTCGAAGTAGATCGACGTAAGCGCGGGTAGGTCTACAATCGGAACTCCGGCGCCGGTCGCTTCGGACGCGGTTGTCTCGACAGAAATCGCTTGGTCAATCGCGAGCCGGTCCGTCAGGTGAATTCTACTTTTGGGCACGACTCTATTAAGACCAATCGATTGAGCGGCCGAACCAGGAAGAACGATCCGCACGTTCTTTAATGATTCCCAAGGATTGAGATTCACGACAATGAGAAATGTCTGACTCGATTCCAAATCGTGACGTAGAAAACTGTATAGCCAACGGCCGCTCGGCTGCTCGTTTGGCAAACGCCCGTAGTTTGGATTATCGCGATTCGCTCCGTTTAACGGAATACAGATGCCATCGAGGAATGCCGGTTCACCGATCAGATTAATCAGCCGGCTGTAAAACGATCGCAGCTCTCTTTGCTCCGGCGAGAGACGCTCGCCATCATATCGGTGCCCATTGACCCATTTTACCAGTTCGGGCATCGACCAGTAATCGAAGATCGACGTCCGCGCATCGTCGCTCCCGAACCCTTCCACGCCTTCGCCCGGTTCGCCCACCTCCTGACCATTGTAAAGCATGATTTGTCCGCGCGACAAACCGTACAAAATCGCGCAGATCGCCGGGCCCGCTCGCTTACCGACTCCAGCCCATTGCGATTTCGCAGCCAGGCGCACTTCATCGTGGTTCTCAGCGTAACGAATTGAGTTTTCGAAAATGAAATCGTCTGGCCGGGCATCATCGATATCGTTTGCCCAGCCGGGCCCTTCGTAGATTTTTTTCAGCGCACGATAAGTCTGGTCGTCGTAAACGGCGTTAAATCCGGCGTTCAACAGATCGAACATGACGTTGGATCTGCCGCCATGAAGTTTTGAGATGATTGGATCAACTCCAGGCACTTTCGCGGGATCATTATCGTAAGCTTCGCCGACGAAGACAACATCGGCTTGCCGCGCGCGCGCCTGCGCGATCGCCCAATTCCAAAACTCGGGCGGCACCATGTGCGCCATGTCGCAGCGAAAACCGTCCACGCCCATCGCCTGCCAGTATTCGAGAACGCGATCCATTTTCTTCCACGTGTCAGGAATCGGTTTGTCCGGCGTGAGCGAGTTCGGATATTCACGAACGTTTTTAGAGGAACCGGTAAAATCGAATCCGTAATTGAGCTTGGCGGTCTCGTACCAGTCGGTGATTGCCGGTGTCCAACTGACGATGTTGTTTCCTGTGGCGCGGCCAAAAGTCATCTCGCCAGCGAACAGCCCATCGCATTTTTGTAGCGGCGATCTGTGACCGTCGGTTGCATTCTCGGAGGAAGTGCGGCGCTCATCCAGCGCCGCGACAGCTTTACAGGTCGGACTGACCGGCTGGCCGTCTCCGCAAGTCGGCAGACGCAACGGCGGCCCGTTGCCATCGGGTTTGAGATAGAAAAAATTATTTTGCGACGAAAAAAAAATCGACCTGTCGTCACCCACGCCTTTGCCTTTTTCGCCGAAGTTCAGTTCCGGTCTCACGTCCGAGTCGTAGCTACGCGCGACGTGGTTCGGGACAAAGTCGATCAGCGCTTTCATTTCGTGTTTGTGAATTCGCTTGAGAAGCGATTTGAATTCATCGAGACGTTTCTCCGGGTTCGCCGCGTAATCGGGGCAGACGTCGAAGTAATCTTTGATTGCGTACGGACTGCCGGCGATGCCTTTGAGAAGATCGGGATCGTCGGCTGGCTGGCCGATTGATGAGTAATCGGTTCCGCTGGCCTGTTGCAAGACGCCCATGAGCCAAATGTGGGTGAACCCCATTTTGCGCAGCGACTTGAGCGCGGCGTCATTGATGTCGTTAAACTTACCGACGCCATTTCGCGCGAGCGTGCCGTTAGGTGTTCGCGTCTCATTGGTATTGCCGAAGAGCCTGACGAATAACTGATAGATGCGCAGGGACGATCGATCGGCGTTGAGCCTGCTGCGTCGGACTGACAATTCCGCTGCGGTCGAATCAAGATTCACCTCGCAGTAATTGGGAATGTATTTGTCGCCCCAGCCAGCGGCAGCGCATCTGTCGGAGCATCCGTAGAGGCGGCCCCAGGCGTCATTTTCCGTGAGGTCCTTCGCATAGAGGAGAAGGTCCAGGCTTTTCGAGGCGCTGAGCGCTGCGCGCTGAAGATTAAAGGTCAGGGCGCCGTTGTGAAATTTGGCGAGACAGCCGCTTGCGGCCGTGCGCTCGCTCCATTTCCAATTTTCCCATTTGCGCTGATAACAATCCAAGTTTCCGCCTTTAACCACGGCGACGAGCAGAAGATCGCTTTTGAAAGGAAGGAATACGGTCGAACCTTCGTTGTTGCGATCAAATGGGAGCACGGCGGAGCCGATTTCGCGATGCGTTCCAAGCGTGAGGTAAACACTTTTTCCCTCACGCAGGTACGGCGCGCGATAAGTAATAATGAGCGCCGTCTCCGTAAGGGACAGCTCAATGACCGCGTCATCCGCGCCGTGAATGGTTTGTTTGCGCAATGTGGCTGGGCAGGATAATTGTCCGATTTTGCAGCGGTCAAGCGGCGAATCTTCGGCGTTCGAGCGATTCTGCAGCCGCGCTGCAAGAGCATTGCAGGGACGTTGCGTTCGTGTTGATAATTCCTTGTATCGGATCTTAACAGTTTTGGCGCTTTTGTCGGTTAACGAGAAAATTTTTGCGGGAGAGGTCGGCAGCGCTGAACCGCACAGAGGCGAGCCATGTAAGACACAACTGACTTTGAATCAGATGGCCCTGCTTGGGGCGGTGCCGATTTTCCACCACTTTTCCTGTGTTGCAGCCCCACCAGACTTAGGATTGCGAAATCATCGATTTCAAGACATCGCTCGCCGTTTCAATTCATAACCGCCTTTACGAGGCAAAATGGCATTTTCCGGAACGTGGGATCAATGGCGCGAATGGCGAGCAGCAAGGCAGTCATCTAGCACACGGACACGCCAGACTTTGTCCCATTCAATCCGTCAATTGCGGTGATTCGCGTCGCCTTCGAGGCGCTAGAAACCGTCTGCTCTTAACGCTCAGGAAATTTCGAGTTTGCCCGCAACGAACTGGCGAATCGCAAAATGCGAAGTTATTTTGTTCGGTTGGTTATCCAATGAATTGTCATCACTGAGATTGTGCGTCGTAGTGAATAAGGCGCTACCGCGCCAATGGCCGAAGCTCTTCGAGGTGTTGTCGTAGATAAGCAAGCAGGCGCCTTCTGCGTTCCGCGCCACGTGATGCTGCGTGCAGACCATTGTTGACCGGCGGCAGCAATTCGCTGTCGATATCCTCGACCCGCTCGTAGATCGCGTGCCAGCGCTTCTTCACTGTCCAATAAGAAATCAGCAACGACGCCGCTAACTCCTCACATGTTTCTCCCATCAACGCCCGACCCAAAAGCATCTGCTCGGAGCGATTGAAGTGAAACCGCGGCGGAGTATAAACAAAAAAACTCGCAAGATGGCTGCCGGGATTCGCGAAGGCCTCCTCTTTCGTCAATCCCACAAGCCACGGCCGTTGCGAAGCTTCCGGAATCGGCACATTATGCTTCTGAAAATAAGCGGAATAGTCGCCCCTCAGACGAGCGCCGGCACTTATCATCCACTGCAACGCTTCTCCGCCAATCAGGTCAGCGAGAAATTCTTTCAGGCGATAGCCTCTATGCGCGAGATGAAATGCCTCGCTCTGTTTTTCGCGCACCGCCAGCATTTGGTCACGCGACAGTCCATCGTGCCCCCCGCCTTCGAAGCACATCAACAGATTTAATCCGTTGCGAGCGTTGGCCTGGGCAACCTGCTCGCGATTCAAGACCGGCAATTCATGCGAGAGATAATGCCGCGCTATGTGTAGACCCAGACAGGGGGAAACCGTCGACTGCGCTTCGCGGCAGAATTCGTCAGTAACAAAAACGGTTGCGCTGAAAGAGGCAATTCGCGAGCCGAGCGGCTTGGCTCGGTCTTCGACGAGAAAAAGCTGCATTCTCCCATTGGAAAGCAAGGTGCGCCACATTTCCGGTAAAACGCGCGAACACGGTTCGACGTCGGGAAACCAGACTGACCCATATAGCGCGTAACAATGCGCAAGATCCTCTGCGCGGCCTTCTCGCGCCATGAGATTGAGCGCGCCCGGCGTTTCCCGTCGCAGATCGCGCGCGACGCCCTCCAAAATGCTCACTGCTTTCACCGCATCACTCGGTGTCTGAAAACTTTTCTTCGAATGCAAGCAAATTTACACTTTTAGGGGTCTAGCGTCATCAGCCGTTCACGCTCAAGAAGGGAGTTGCCCGAGATAGGCTGAATGGATGACGAGCTTCGGGCAGTCAATCACTACAAAAGGAGCATCAAAATGGACTCAACGACCACAGCGCCAGCCGCGCCGCCGACACCGCTTACCGCTCACCTAACCTCCGCATCGGATTCTGGCGAATCCTACACCCCGCCAACGGGAATTCATCTCGGAAGAGAGCAAGTCAAATGGAACGAGGACGTGTGGGAGCGAATCGACCGCGCGGTTCACGATGAGAGCCAACGCACGCGCGTGGCCGCGAAATTCCTGCCCCAGTATCGGGTCGATCCGCACACAACCACCGTACCGGCCGACACAGTGCTGGGCCTTCCCACATCGTCGGTTACGACTACCCCGTTACCGATGAACATCGACGAAGGGAGTTTTATTAGGCTCGTTGAAATATGGGTGGAGTTTTCTCTGACTGCCGCGCAAGTGCAAAAGGAAAGCGAGCTTCTGGCAGGCCAACCCGGAAAAAATGGACAGCAGGGCGATCACGCTGCGCATCCCGCCAGCACGGCCGTCACTCTGGCACGTCGCGCCACCAACACTCTGGGTCTGGCCCAGGATACGGTTATTTTTCAAGGATTGAATGCGTTTTATCCCCTTGGGAAAAATTTTCCACTGCTGGGCTCCAACCTTTTTTCCAACGGGACCGTCCAAAGCCGCGCCGGAAACCCACCACAACTATCGTTGCTCCCGCTAGATGGCGGTCTCTTATGTCTAGGAGGGACGAATAACATCGACGCCTCCAGCTCTCAAGTTCTGAAAGTTAATCAGATTACTCCGCCGGCTCCTCCGGCGCCTCAGGTCGTCGCGTATTCCACAAATACGGTCGCCCAGATAGATGCAGCGGTCGCTTATCTTGCCAGTACTGGTTATGCTGGACCCTATGTTACCGTCCTTCATTTTTATCCTTATGCCGATTCAATGGCCCCTATAGCCAATACTCTCATCCTTCCCGCTGACCGCATCAAACCCTTAATGGAGGCAGGCTATTTTTCTAGTAGCACGATAGGAGGCCTTCCCAATCAAAACCCCCCTAATCCACCTCAATTAACCGGGTCTACGCCCCCCCAAGCATACGGGCTGGTAATCTCTTTGGGAGGGAACACGGTGGACCTCGTCAATGGTCTGGATCCTGTCACGGCCTTTTCGCTGGTAGATTCGACCGGCAACTTTACATTTAGAGTGTTGACACGCTTCGCTCTGAGACTGAAGGACTCTGGGTCGGTTATCAGACTGGAATTCCAGTAGAGCCGAATTGATTGAATAAGAGGAAGGGCTCATGCGACTGAGTCAAGGAGGCGTGTCGGTATGGTACGGCACGCCTGACGCTCCCGCCCCTTCGGGGGTGATTGCGGCTGGCGCCGATACATCCGTCAGAATCGGGCTGCAGCCGCCCGATCCGGCTGCCAACATCACGGTGCTCTACCGGATCAATCACGGCGCGCCGCATATCATTGCGGCCCAGCCGACGCATCAAGACTCTTCCGGCAAGCAATATTTTCGGGCGCAGCTCGCAGGCTTCAAGGACGGCGATAAGGTGGAGTATGTCGCGATCTACCGATCGGGTAGACGCCAAATTCCGTCGAATCAGGAAGCTGAAAGCCATGTTGTGACCTTCACCTTGGGAGTGGCGGCCGGATCGAGTGCTGCGAACACCCACGCGCAGTCTGACGCAACCAGCCACGCCGCAAACGGGCATCATGGCCCGGAAGCAGCGGCAACGGGATCGCAGGCCACAACCAGCCACGCCGCAACCGAGCATCATGGCCCGGAAGCGGCGGCAACCGCATCGCAGGCCACCAAACACCCCGCAACCGAGCATCATGGCCCGCAGGCTGATGATCTTAAGGAGGCGCTGCGTGCAGTACTGCGCGCCTCCGCCGTGCTGAAATCGGGCGCGCTCGAAAACTCATTCATTAAACTCTACTTCAGTCATAGTGGTGACGCGCAATCGTTCTGGCAAGAGCTGGGAAAGCACTCTGACCTGAAGCCGCACGTAGAGCAGCTACAGTTTGCATTGCAGATTGATCTACTGACCTCCGGGCATTTGCCTTTGATTGAGGCGTTGGTGAAGAAGCCGGGCGTAAAATCGATGCAAGATTTGGCTCGGTGGGACGATTCTGTCTGGCATGGTTTGATTGCAAAATCAGGCGTGCCGCATCAAATCCCGGGCTCGTCCCCCGAAGCCAAGGCGCGGTTCTATGCTGCGTCCATTCTAGCTACGTTGCAGGCGGCATTTCCAACGCTGACAGTGCAGCGCATCGCTGCGGCGAGCCATCACGTTGATCCTCTCGCAGCCAAGTTCATCGAAAACTCCCCCGATTTCGACATACGCACGACACGAGTGGATGTCTATGCGGACCATCACGCAGCGACAGCCTTCAAAGGGATTGCCGAAGCGAAGAGAACAGACGCACTCAAAGAGGTAAAACGCATTCAGCGGCTCTTTGCGGTAAGCACAAACTCGGAAGTATTCCGTGCGCTGCTCGGAACCAAGTTCGATTCCGCGCACGCAATCGCAGTTGTACCTCGAGCGACATTTGTGTCGCACTACGCGCACATCTTTGGTGGCGCCCCTCAAGCAACTGAGCTGCACGAACGCGCACAGTTCATTAATGCCAGGAACCTGCATCTGCGCATCAGCATCCAGGACGCAATTAAGACCCCGCCAACCCGCGGACTGGGCCACCACTCACATTCCGAGATGCTTCGGACCTATTCTCGACATCGGCCGAACGGCAGTCATCCAAGCCCTGAGCACAAGACGCCGCACCATCTCAATCTTAAGGAGGGCTCGCTGAAAGAAGATTTGGTTAAGCGATTCCCGAATTCCGATGAGCTCTTTGGATCGATTTCGCTCTGTAATTGCGAAGAGTGCGAGTCGGCAATCGGCCCATCGGCGTACCTGGTGGACGTATTTGACTTCCTTGCCTCGTCGAAGCCGAACGAGCATCACGTTACCCCCCTGGACGTCCTTATCGGCAATCATGAGAAACGGATTCCCGGACGCAGGCCGGATCTCGCGTTCCTCAACCTTACATGCGCCAACACAAATACAGCGATGCCCTATATCGACATCGTCAATGAGATACTTGAAAGCTATGTCGCATTAGGACTCAAGCCTGAGGGGTCAGCGGCACATGATACTACCGCTGAGTCGACTACGGCTGAACTCGATGCAAATCCCCAGTATGTCAACCAACGGGCGTACGAGATACTGGATCAGGCCTTCTACCCCTTTACGCTGCCATTTAACCGCCCCCTCCTGGTTGCCCGTTCGTATTTGAATCAGCTTGGCGCAAGCCGTTACGATATCCTGGATACATTCCAGAAGGATCAGTCCAGCCCGGAAGTCAAACGCATCCTGGCCGCCGAGTTTCTTGGGATAAGTCCGGAAGAGTTCCCGATTCTCACGGAACACCACGTCAATCCCAGCGAAAAGGTTCATCCTCGTCCCATTGCGGACTACTATGGCTATCATGGCGCTTCATCTAAACATGGTGAGGCTCACTCGCATCAAGGGCATTGGATCAGCGAATTGACGAATGCCGCCACGTTTCTTCAGCGCACAGGGTTAAGCTATTCTGACCTTCTTGCCCTCGTTTCCACGCGGTTTATCAGCCCGCAACAGCCGATTGGCGGGGCCAAAGAGCTGCTGCAGCGTATCCCCGTTAGCTACTCGTCACTCTCAGAGCTATTGAAGAGCAACCTTGCGCACCCGGTCGAGGCAATGGTTGCGATCGAGTTGGCGGGGATTACAGCCCCCGATCTCGCTGTCTTGAGCGGAGATAATTTTGAAAAGATTCGCAAAATGGTCGTCGTGGATGACGCCGGGGCATCGTGCGATCCAGGTTCGATGAAACTCATTCACTTTGATGGATCGGCAATAAGCGATCATGTGCTCGATAGGATGCACCGGTTTATCCGGCTCTATAGGAAGGTTGGATGGTCGATCGTGGACCTCGACCGGGCTATTCACGCGTTGGGCGCAACCAATATTACACCCGAACTTTTGATCCATCTCGCGCACATCAAGCATCTCCAGGCAGCCTATCACATTACAAACGTGCAGATATTGCTAGCTCTGTGGGCGCCAGTCGAAAGTCGAGGCCTCGACTCGCTGTACCGTGGTCTGTTCCTGAATAAGGCGACACATCGGCAAGACGCGGATCCGGCATTCGAGCAGGCGTTTCCAGACAGCGAGGTCTTAACGAACACCGAGGAGACGCTCGATAGGCATCTCCCAATTTTGCGAGGCGCGTTTCGAGTTACAGCGATCGACATGGATCTCATCCTCGATGATTGCGGCCTCGATCCCGCGACCGCCGTTCTCGACATCAATAACGTCTCCGCGCTCTATCGGCGTGCCGCCCTGGCAAAAGCATTGAAGCTTAAAGTGAAAGACTTTCTCACGCTAAGATCAGTTTCCGGCTGCGACCCGTTTGCTTCGCCGGAAAGAACCAGACATTTCGGGGAGCTTGCCGCGACGATAGCCGGTTCGGGTCTGACCGCACAACAGCTCAACTATGTTCTACGCCATATCGACGCTGTTGCGAGACACGGAGAACTGGAACCTCAGGACCCGACGATTCTCGGTGTGGCGAGCACGTTGCGCAACGGGATGACAGCGATCGTTCGCGACAACGTAAGCGCTCCCGATCCCACCGGTTCTGTCACCGCGCAGAAGCTTGCCACTCTGTACGAAAGTGACGTTGTCGACGGGTTGCTGGGAATAGTCAATGGCACAGTGAGCTACTCGGCCTCGCTCATTACTCACCCAGCCGGTTTCACTTTTCCGGCGCAATTCGCGAAGAAACTCACTTTCGATCCGATCGCGCAGCTTCTCACTTGCAATTCTCCGTTAACGTCCGCCGATCGATCCGCGCTTTTCGGTCTTGCCGCTGATCCGGCATACCATGCCGCCGTGGACTCCATCTATCAGCAGCCTCTCGACATGATAAAATCATCGATGAGCGCTTTCCTGGACACGGCGGACGCACAGAAGAAGCTGGTAACCGACACCGCATCGCTGGACTCAGACCTCAATCCGATTTTGCTCGACTCTCATGGAGCGGTCACTGCCGATCCCACTAAGGCGCAGACAACTGCCATCGCTGTGAAATTCGCCTACATATTGAACGGTCTTCTACCGTATTTGATAGTTACGCAAGGCGCCGCGCTGATAAAGAGCACGATTTCAAACTCCCTCAAGATTACGGATTTGATGGCTCAAATACTTGTCGAGAAGCTTTTGAAGTCTCGACTCGATAGCACCAAGCGGGCGATACACGATCTTCATTCACTGCAGCATCCAGGTCTTAGCGCCGCCTGCTATACCAGCGCCGACCTGACTGGCGCCGCAGTAGGCAGCATCGATCACACGGTTTCGTTTGATGGCGTCAAGAAACTGCTCCCAGCGGGAACGGCCAGCGTTTCCTGGACCGGCATGATTGCTCCCACGGGCTCAGGCGACTTCGTGTTCTCCATTCCAACGAATGCGACCCCAACTCTGTGGGTGGAAGATAGCAGTACACCGCTCACGCTCACTCAGTCTCCCGATACCGGAGAATGGATCGCGACGCATATTTCGCTCCAAGCGGGACACCTCTACTACTTGCGTCTCGATGTCGTTCAACTGCCAGCGCAGAATGGCGCCGTGACACTGCTTTGGCAAAGCAAAGCCGTACGCAAGTCGGTTGTTCCCAAGGAAAGCCTTTATCCGTCGTCCATCCTGCAGGCATTTCGGGGAACTTATATCCTCCTCCACAAGGCGTCACTGGTTGTAAACTCTCTCAAGTTGACCGATCACGACGTTCTGTTCCTTGAGCAGAAACATGACGGGCTTCATCGACTCAATCTCAACGGTCTTCCAGTATCCCGGGACGTTTCAACAACTGCGCTAATAGACAAGGAGGCGCCGACCCACTTTGCCGGGCTGCTGAGAGCCGCTCGGCTTGTTGCATTTCGCAGAGGCTTGCCCTCCGGCGATATTGAGGTGACCGACGTGTTCGCGGCCTCCACATTGGATGATGCCGTGGCTATACTCATCAAAGTAACTGGATGGGACCCCGGTCTCGTTCGCGATCTTATCGGTCCGGACGGATTTGATCTGCAACCTGTGGACCTCACCAATGAGCGATGGCCGATCCGATTGATGGACTGCATTGGATTGGCTGGGCGTCTGGGTGTCTCGCCAAAATACCTTTTTCGTTGGTCCACCGTCTCGTCGGATTTCGAAACCCTCGAAGTGATCGGGCAGGAGATCAAGAAATGCGTTCATGCGCAATACGACGCCGACACGTGGTTGACGATTGCCAAGCCCCTCAATGACAAGCTGCGCGATACACAGCGAAATGCTTTGGTCGCATACTTGCTCCCACGAATGGAGCTAAGGGACGCGAACCAGCTTTTCGAGTATTTTCTCATCGACCCGGAAATGAGCGCCTGCACGGAGACGTCGCGCATCAGCGTGGCGCACTCGTCGGTTCAGCTCTTTGTCCAGCGTTGTTTGATGAACCTGGAAGAAAGCGGAGACATAAACGAAGTCAGGCCGGATCAGATTGATTCCGATCAGTGGGAAAAGTGGCGCAAGCACTACCGGTTTTGGCAGGCCAACTATGAGGTCCTGCTGGACCCGGAAAATTGGATGCAGCAAGGTTTCCGCGACGATAAGACACCGTTCTTTACGGCATTGGAAGGGGACCTCACGCAGCAGGAGATTACTGCCGACAACGTTGAAACCGCCTACATGAATTATCTGGAAAAGCTGCAGCAGGTGGCCCGCCTGGAGATCATCGGGACGTTTTGGCAAGACAAGGACCACGACACCGGCGAACAGGTCAACATTTTGCATGTCTTTGGCCGCACCTTTCACTCCCCGCACACCTATTTCTATCGCACTCTTGTCAATTTCACCACCTGGACGCCATGGGAGGAGACGCAGGTCACCATCGACGGCGATCATGTCATGCCGCTCATATGGAACCGAAGGCTATACGTCTTTTGGCCGACGTTTGTTAAGAAAGCTCGCCCGTCAAAGCCGCCGGACTCGATCGAGCCGACTTCCAAGAGTATTCCGGTCCAGGACTCGAAGTCGTATTGGCAGGTGAGTCTGGCTTGGACGGAGCTCAGGCACAACAAATGGTCGTCAAAACAGGTGTCGAAGAACGCGTTCGACATGCACACCGACTACTTTGTCGAAGACCATCCTGCGCGCTATGCAAAGTTCGCCTACAGTTTTAAGACTTCGATCATTAAAGACTCTCACGGAACGCCAGAGTCGCTTGTGATTCGATGTGTCTTTAACGGTCCAACGATAACAGTTAATAAGTTGGGCTGGCTTTGGTACCTTACATCTAAGGAAACGACTGAGGTAGTAGGCGCATTTGAGGTCGCCGGATGCACCGGCGAGTCCGTGGAGGCGATCTTCGGCACGATGCCGTGGCCAAATCCGATCACGCCGCCCGAAGCGGATGTCGAGGCGCTCACGTTTGTAGAAACTCCCGGTAAGACCGGCTTATCTTTGGTAAAGGCCTCGAACCTGCAGCCGTCCGAGTTTCTTCACGGCAGTCCCACCGCGTACCGTCTGCTCTATCCTCACCAGTTCTCCGACTATCTCCTTCAGGCGCCGCTCTTTTACCAGGATAAGCACAGCACGTTCTTTGTGTATCCCCACGAAGAGGCTGATCCTGTCCACCAGGTGACCAGCGTTGATCACGCTGCGTTCAAGCGAGAAGGCGCCGCCCGTGCGGCGCGGACCAAGGCCGCTGCGGCTCATGCCGCCGCGGGTCCAAAGCTTGCAAAGGTGACCGGCAGTCCTATCCACACTCCGCGGCACGGGGAGGCGGGGGACGTTTCTGATGTTCTGATGTCAATGGAGAAGACGCTCGCCGATATTGGCGAATCGTACACAAGAAATGCCTCTGGACGAAGCTCGGCTTGGGGAAGCCATGCTTTAGGGCACAATACGCATCCTTCCAATGCGACACATCTCAGATTTGAGACGTTCTACCATCCGTTCGTTTGTGACTTTATGAAGTCCGTTTCACGGCTCGGAATAAAGGGACTTCTGACCGAAGCCAATCAACGTCTGACTGGCGAACGCCATTTGTTTGAGCACCAATATAAGCCAACGGGCCTCGTTGAACATCCCCTGCCGGCGGAGGCAGTCGATTTTGATGGCGGCCCGTATGCGATCTACAATCAAGAACTCTTCTTCCACATTCCCGATCTTATCTCTGAACGTCTGCTCCAGAATCAGCGATTTGACGATGCGATTCGCTGGTTGGAATATATCTTCGATCCGACCGATGACACCAAGGGCGAGCCGCCGCCGGATCGTTATTGGAGATATATTCCGCTAAAGACCTCGCCGCGCGACAACATTCAAAAACTGCTCGGTCTTATGGAATCCGGCGATGAGAAGCACTCCCAGTTGATCGCCGATTGGGCGCGAAATCCTTTCGAGCCATATGTGATCGCGCGCCATCGGCTTGAGGCATACAAGAAGAATATTTTCATGAAGTACGTGCGCACTCACATCGCTCATGGCGACTCGCTATTTCGCACCGACTCCAAGGAGGCCATTAATGAGGCCGAGCAGCATTATGTGATCGCGGCCCATCTTCTTGGTCCGAGGCCGGAGAATATCGCGGCGCGAACAAAGCCGAAGCCCGAGTGTTACGTGACTCTGAGAGACAAGCTCGACGCCGCAGGCGGAATGTTGGTTTTACTCGAGAACGAATTCCCGTTCAGCGGAAAGGTCACAACTCATCCAAAGTCGGACAGTGGCGGGATGCAGAACATGGGCCGAACACTCTATTTCTGCGCTCCAAAAAACGACAAGCTTCTTGAACTATGGGATATCGTTGACGACCGGCTCTACAAGATTCGTAACTGTTTGAACTTTCAAGGCGTCTTCCGGCAGCTTGCTCTGTTCGATCCTCCAATCGATCCGGGAATGTTAGTTCGGGCGGCAGCTTTAGGTATCGACCTCGGTAGCGTTATGGGAGATATTCAGGCCCCTCTGCCGGCCTATCGGTTTAGTTACATGCTTCAGAAGGCGCTGGAGATGTGCAATGAGTGCCGGTCATTTGGCGGCGCGTTGCTTGCCGCGCTGGAGAAGAACGATGCCGAGGCTCTTGCCGTGATGCGTTCCACCCACGAAGTCGGCATTCTCGACCTTATGCATCGCGTCAAGGTTCGCCAGCTTGACGAAGCAAACGCCCAGGTTGACGCGCTGAACGCATCTCGGAACACAGCAGGCCAGCGCTATGGTTACTACCAGACGCTCAATGGCGTTTCCAGCGCAACGGTTCCAGCCGTTGGTACGAATATCCCGTTGCTGCCCGTCCCCTCCCAACCTTCGGAAGGCGCTTTCGGCATCCAGTTGATTCCGGAGGAGGCAATCGAGTTGATGCTGTCCACCACCGCATCGGTGATCCAAACGGTTGCTGCCGGAGCTCAAGCCGGTGTAATTCCGCTTTCTTTAATTCCCCAGATTGGTGTTCATGCCCAACCTTGGGGCATCGGAGGTACCATGACTGAAGGGGGTGAGCAATGGTCTAACGCGGTAAAAGCCGCCGTAGATGTTGCCAGTTTCTTCAGTAGCATTGCGTCCGCGGCAGCATCGCTTTCAGGCAAAATGGGCAGTTATTTCCGCCGGCAAGCTGACTGGGCATTGCAAAACAATTTGGCCGCCTGTGAGATCATGCAAATAGACAGGCAGATCGCCGCGGCGGGTATTCGGGTCGAGATCGCGCAGCGAGAGCTAGATGTTCACGAAAAGCAGATGGAGAATGCCCAGACGATTCTGGAGTATATGACGAACAAGAAGTTCACCAATAAGGACCTTTATGGGTGGATGGTTTCGGATCTGTCGTCAAGCTACTTTGCCTGTTACCAGATGGCGTTCGCACATGCGAAAAAGGCCGAGCGAACGTTTCGATTCGAGCGCGGGCTGACCGAATCGAATTTTATCCAATTTGGCTATTGGGACAGTTTGCGCAAGGGCCTCCTCGCCGGGGATCGGCTGCACCTAGCTCTTTTGCAGATGGACGCAGCATACACCGACCAGAATACCCGCGAATACGAGATCAGCCGGGACCTCTCGCTTCTTCTAAATGCACCGCTTGCGCTTATCTCCTTAAAAGAGACGGGCGTTTGTGAAATTGTCGTGCCTGAATCGTTCTTCGATGCCGATTATCCGGGGCATTATATGAGAAGAATCAAGAGCCTGAGTCTAACGATTCCATGCGTCGTCGGACCCTACACGAGCCTGAACTGCAGGCTCACGCTCCTGACCAACAAGACGCGCATCAGCAGCGATCCTGGCAACCAATATTTCGAAGATGTGCAAAACGGCGACGATCGCTTTGTCAATAATTTCGCTGCGGTTCAATCAATCGCGACCAGCCACGGGTTGAACGATGGCGGATTATTTGAGGTCAACTTCCGGGACGAAAGATACCTGCCGTTCGAGGGAGCGGGTGGCATTTCTCGCTGGCGGCTCGAAATGCCCAAAGAGAATAACGCCTTCGACTTTGAATCGATATCGGATGTGATTTTTCAATTTAAATACACTGCCAGGGAAGGGGGAGATCCGCTGCGGCAAGCTGCGCGGCAGGCGCTCGCCTCCGGCCCACAACAGGACCTCGTTCGCTTATTCAGTGTGCGTCATGAGTTTCCTGGCGATTGGTATCGTTTCCTTAACCCCAGCGACGGATCCGCTAAGAGTCAATCGATGACATGTGACTTAACCGCTGTGCGGTTCCCGTATCAGTTTCGGGGAAAAACAATATCAATCAATAAAGTGGAGCTTTTTCTTAACTTCAAAGATATCCATGACGCCCAAATCTATTCTCAGAATGGCACGCCGCTGGGAGATTATCGTGCTGGGAAACCGCTCAAGATTAGCCTAACGCCACCCGGCGGGACCGCCGTGGCTATGCAGCTTAAGAGCGACAAGTCGCTGCTCAACGGCTTGCCGCACGCATCTGCTGACGTAAGCGACCAAACTGTTGGTCTCGGCACTTGGACAATCGACGTCCAAAACGAGGACCTCGCCGGGCTCCCCCCATCATTGCGCTCTGAGGGCGGCGCCAGCAAGATCTACCGCTTGAAGTCTGATGCTGTGCTGGACATGGCTTTTGTGTGCCATTATTCAGTCAACTAGTCGCAACCATCCACGGGCGCCGCGCGATTCCTGCGATTCTTGGCATTCCGGAGCTAATCTACATCCCTTGTATGTCAATAAGCACGGACTGACCTCTGGAACCATTTCATGCCGACATCAAGTTCGGCTCGGCGTCTCCAGAAGCAGGTGAAATGGTTGCTCATCAGCACGAAACCGTGGATTCACCAGCCCGTCCGCCCGCAGGCCGCCGTCAAGGTCCCCAAAGACAAACTCCCGGTCCCCATCGTTCTGAAAGATATCCTCTCGCCGATCTTCTCGATCAACAACGTGATAGACCACACCCGGAAATTCTATTCGCGCTTTTCTGACCACTTCAGGGAATTTAATTCCCGAAGCCAGACTCTTTGGGTCGATGTTTCAACCTCAGATGAAACACATCTTGGGAACATCCATCTCCGACGGGATAGGTGTTTCGGCGTGCAGTCCGATTTTTAACGACTCACGCGATCGGCCGTGGATCCCAACTTCGACTAGATGTGCTCAACGTGCCGGCCCTATCTCTGGATAACTAGGGCCTCGCCGGGTACCTTCGTTGAGTAGACGGCGGGCCTGGCTCTCGGAAATTCCACGCTCTTTGGCGATTTCCTTGACCGTTTGATCTACCTCCCGCCTGGCTCTCTGAGCTTCGGCGGCGCGGCGGTCCTCGGGCGTAATCTGGAATCCTTCGCCAACGCGCAACCGCGCCTCGGGATCCACACGCAATCCGCCCAACACTAGGTCCTTGAAATATCCAAGGGAGCTCTTCCCTGTGAGAAGAGTCACTATAAAGTCGGCAGCTCCAAGGGCACCGAGTGCCGCATCAACCTCAGCGGCAGCCGTGAGTTGAGGCGGTCTAGGGGCAGCCGTGAGTTGACGCGGTCTAGGGGCAGCCGTGAGTTGAGGCGGTCTAGGGGCAGCCGTGAGTTGAGGCGGTGTAGGGGCAGCCGTGAGTTGAGGCGGTGTAGGGGCAGCCGTGAGTTGAGGCGGTGTAGGGGCAGCCGTGAGTTGAGGCGGTGTAGGGGCACCCGTGAGTTG
>Ga0210407_10000125_pt1 | contig 95699 bp, 102 predicted proteins | sample IncBWC27MmetaG_FD_150860 | JGI IMG/M metagenome (GOLD analysis project Ga0210407, IMG submission 150860) | Forest soil microbial communities from Barre Woods Harvard Forest LTER site, Petersham, Massachusetts, United States - Inc-BW-C-27-M | ecosystem: Environmental > Terrestrial > Soil >...
AAAACGTTGGCAAGGTGCCGAACTTTTTCGCGATGCTGGCGCACAAGCCGGAAGTGCTGAAGACGTTCGTGCCGATGTATGAGGCGATTGTCGGTCCGGGCGCGGTGGAACAGAAACTCAAGGAACTGGCGTATCTGAAGACGTCCATCATAAACGGGTGCGAGTATTGAACGAAAGCCCATTCCGCTTCGGCGAGGCGGATCGGCGTCACCAACGACCAAATCCAGGCGCTGACGTTCTACGAGCGCTCCAATCTATTCAACGAGCAGGAAAAAGCGGTGATTCATTTTGCGGATCTGGTGACGCGCGCGGCGACCACGCTGCGAGAGACGAATCTGGAGGCGATGCGGAAGTATTTTTCGGAAGAACAGATCGTGGAGCTGTTGTTGGTGATCTGCGCGGCGAACTTTACGAATCGCGTGAATGAGGCGACCAAGGCGATTCCTGACCTGGGCTGATCACCGCGGGTGGCCGCGCCTTAATTCCGAAAAAAGCCTTTGGGTGGCCCATCCCTGCAGGTTTTGTTTTTTGCACCTCCACCCATCCCGCTGCTTCGCGGGATGAACGGTGAGGTCCCTGCGAGACGGAATTATGCGTGCTTGAGCGACGACATGTCGATCGAGAAGCGATATTTCACGTCGCTCTTCAGGAGGCGGTCGTAGGCGTTATTGATTTCCTGAATGGGAATGACTTCCACGTCAGCGATAACGTTGTTGGCGGCGCAAAAATCCAACATTTCCTGAGTCTCGCGAATGCCGCCGATGATGGAGCCGGCCAGCCGCCGGCGCTTGAAGAGCAACCCGCCAATGGCAACGGAGACCGGATTGGGAGGCGCACCGACCAGCGTCATCGTCCCGTCCAGCTTCAGCAAATCAATGTATTGGTTCAAGTCATGGTTGGCGGGCACAGTGTCCAGAATGAAATCAAATGTGCCGGCGTGCTTGGCCATTTCCGCGGCGTCCTTGGAGATAATCACTTCATGTGCGCCGACGCGCTTGGCGTCCGCAACCTTTCCCGCAGACGAAGTGAAAAGAACCACGTTGGCGCCAAAAGCATTCGCAAACTTGACGCCCATATGGCCAAGTCCGCCGAGTCCGACCACGCCGACTTTCTGGCCTTTTTGCACATTCCAATGGCGCATCGGGGAATACGTGGTGATGCCTGCGCAGAGCAGGGGAGCCGCGCCTGCGAGGCTGAGCTTACCGGAAATGCGGAGGACGAAAGCTTCGTCGACAACGATACTGTCGGAATATCCGCCGCAAGTGACGCCGCCGAGGTGCTTGTCGGGCCCATTGTAGGTCAAGGTGGCGAAGCTGTCGCAAAACTGCTCGTCGCCGGCCAGGCAATTCGGGCAAGTACGGTCCGAATCCACCATGCAGCCGACGGCGGCGATATCCCCGGTCTTGAACTTGGTGACCGCGCTCCCAACTTTGACTACGCGCCCGACGATTTCATGGCCGGGCACGAGTGGATACACGGTCGGCATCATGTCCTTCCATTCGTTGCGCGCCTGATGCAAGTCAGAATGGCATACACCGCAATAGAGAACTTCGATCTGCACGTCGGAGGGCAGCGGCTCGCGCCGGAGAATGGAATGCGCGACAAGCGGGGAAGTGGCGTTGTGCGCGGCATAGGATTTTGCCGGGAATGTCCTGGGTTTAGGGGATTCCGTGGCGGTGGCTCGTCCGGTAGATTCGCTCACTTCAGTTCCTCCTATTAGGAAAGCAGACTTAGATAACGCAGCGACAACGAAAGCCATCGGAAGCCTGGTTGCCTTCCGTTCGAGTAGATGCGCCGCAGGGGAGAGTCGTTACTAAAGACTCGCCACTACAAGAGAAGAAGGGCGCGATGCGGTAGGAATTGCGTCCCGATCGCGCCAGCGGCTCCTCGGCGAGTATCGGCTGATGTGAGCGGCGCGGCTGAGAATGATCACGGGATGAGGGTGGGGCGGGTACGGTTGTGGAGAGGCGATAGACGAAGAAATTGCGGCGGTCGACCATCCACCGCCAGTTTAAGGACGGTGGATGGCTGCCGAAATCGTTCTCGAGCTGGGACTCGGACACTGAAATTTCCGGTTAGGTTATTCGTCGCGGACGCAGCTCGTTCTTCCGGTTTCGGGATTCGTGTGGCGATGTTCGCCGGCGGAGCATGGCGCTTCGCGGCCCTCACGGCCCTGGTCCCCGGTCCTGCCTTGGTCGCCGGTCCTGCCCTGATCGCCGGGTCGGCCCTGATCTCCGGTGTATCCCCGATCTCCAGGTTGTCCCGCATCTCCGTGGCGTCCCTTGCGGCCCTCGTCTCCGGGCAATCCCTGATCTCCGGTCTGGCCGGGATCACCGGACTGGCCTGTCGCGCCTTGCTGGCCGGTCTGTCCCTGAGGTCCCGCAGGCCCCGGCACTGGAGCTGCCGCTGGGTTCGTGGAGCACCCGGCGATAAACAGCCCTAGCAAAATCGTACCTGTCACAAGCAATCTCTTCATGTCGATTCTCCTTCGTAATTTAGCTGGGAGCGAAAAACTGGTTTCACGCGCACGGAGCATAGTACTCACGGAGAACGCGGAGGCGCTGTCCCAATACGGACAGTCTGGTGTCCATTCTTGCGGGTTTTGCAGGGGTGGGATCTTTGCTCTTATCCCTTTCCCGATGTCTGTTTTCTAGTCGGTGCTGGCTGGCCGACGCAAGCGATAGAAGGACGGAGTTTGCCGGAGGCAAGGGCGTCGAGGGCATGGAAACGGTGAGTTCGGCGGCGTTGGCGAGATCCATTGGCCGAACCATGCACCGGCTTGCTACGCCGCGTGCACGAGCCTAAACTGAACCTATGATTCCGGCGAGCTTCCAAATTCGCGACCTGACCATCCGTCCTGCGGCGGTCCTCGCCCCTATGGCGGGCGTCACCGACACGCTTTTCCGCCGCGTGATCCGCAGCCTCGGAGGCTGCGGCCTGCTGATGACGGAGTTCACCTCTTCCGAAGGCATCACGCGCAACGCCAAGAAAATCAATCGCTACCTCTTTTTTCAGGAGGACGAGCATCCCATTACCGCGCAGCTTTTCGGCGCAAATCCGGCAGTCATGGCGGAAGCTGCAAAAATGGTCGAAGACCTCGGCTTCGACGCCGTGGATATTAATCTCGGCTGTCCCGCCAAAAAAGTCGTGAAGTGCGGCGGCTCTGGCTTACTGCGCGATCTGCCGCTGCTCGAGGACATTTTCCGTTCCGTGCGCGCCGCGGTAAAAATTCCGCTGACTATCAAGCTGCGCGCGGGCTGGGACGAAAACTCCATCGTTGCCGTGGACGTCGCCAAGCTCGCCGAAAGCATCGGCATCGAAGGCGTGGCCGTACACCCGCGAACACGCGCGCAGGGCTACACCGGCGCCGCGGATTGGAATCTCATCACCGCGGTGAAAAACGCCGTGAAAATTCCCGTGATTGGCAACGGCGACATCAACACGCCCGAAGACGCTTCGCGCATGGTGCGCGAAACCGGCTGCGACGCCGTGATGATCGGCCGCGCCGCGGCGACGAATCCGTGGATCTTCTCGCAAATGCAGCAATACGCCGCCAGTGGCCGTTACGACACACCCACCGACGACGCCCGCCATCGGTTACTTTCTGGCTACTACCAGGAAATTACCGCTGCGAATTTGCCCGATGGTTTAGGCAAAATGAAACAGTTCGCGTGCTGGTTCACTCATGGCGTGGGGAACGGCAGCGAGCTTCGTCGAATCGTACATGCGGCGCGAACGCCCAGCGAGGTTCTCGAAAGCGTGGAACGCTTTTTCGAGGGCCGCGCCGCCGCGCTGGCCGGCCCGGATTCTCTCGGGACGGTCAGCAACGCCAGAAACGAGGACCCAGCCCATGGTCCAGTCCAGCACCACCCTCTCGAGGCAGCGGTCGGAACGTAGAATCGCCGTTCGCTTGCCTCTGATGGTTCGCGGGCGCGATCGCCGCGGCATGGTCTTCGAGGAAGAAACTTCCAGTGAAAATCTGTGCCGTAATGGGGCCGCGTTCGTCACGCGGTTCGATGTGGCCATCGGCTCCGATCTCGAAATCCGCATACCGCTTTCGCATAATGCTTCGCGCCGGACCGGCCGCTTCGCGGGGGCCGGAAGCGCTGAGCGTTTCGCTGGCGCGCGAAGCATCGACCGCTTCGCCGACGCGCGCACTAACGACACGGACTTCGCGACCCAAGGCCGCGTCGTCCACGTCGCCAATGCCCAGAACGAGGGCGAGCACCTCATCGGCGTTCAGTTCACCGGGCCGCGCTTCCAGCGCGTTTTTCGCTCCGAATCCGCTGCCTGATTTTTTTGGAACGAGCGATCTGCTTCCGACAAAGAACGGGTCTAAAGACCCGCCACTACAAAGGCGAAAGCAAGCAAAACACGTTCTCCGGAAGTAGTTGCCCTTTGGCGCGTTCGTTGAACCCGCCACGGCAGTGTTGCGTGCAATCGCGGCCTTGCGCAACTTATGCGCTGTAGGACTCCTTCCTCCTCACCCACCATTGACGCAATTTTCACAAGACTTAAATCAAGCACACCAGCAGACCATGTGATTTTCGTGCCCTCCCCAAAGGAGGGACACTTGAAAAGAAATCATGTCATAGCTGTAGCAGTACTGTCGCTCGCGGTAGCCTCATCAGCGCCCCGAGTGTTTGCGCAAAACGACGAGGATCGTCACGATCGTCACTTTGAATTCCAACGCGATTCCCTGGTGCTCAGCCGCAGCGTCTATATGGGCACCGCCGACACGGTCACCATCGGCGAGACCTTGCCGCGCGGCTGCGCCGGAGGTCCCAACGGCACCACCACCGTCGTGGTCCCCACCACCACGAACGGCACCGTGAACGTGATGGTCACTTGCGGCGTCGCGAGTGACAACGGCGAATTTCCCAACCTCTTCGACTCGCACAATGTCTGGAACAACTCCGGTAGCGACGGGAGTTTTGGCGTTAGCTCACCAATCTTTCTCGACAACCTGTCAGCCGATGGCCGACTTTTGGACACGCTCCCGATTCCCAGCGATAAGATTGTCACCAGCTTCAGCTCGAAATCCGAGCTGGCGCTGAACCGCTCGATTGACGGAAAGTCCATCACGTTCATGGGCTACCAAGGCGGGCCGGGCTGCGGAGGTTTTCCGTTTTCTCCCACCGCGCCCAACTTGGTGGATGTGTCGGCTTCGAGCACGCCGGCCATCTGTGACCCGACGAATTCGGTCATCTCGAGTTTTGACAGCACTCCGGTTGTTCCCACGGCGTACTACCGAGCCGTCGTGGAAGTGAATGGAGACGGCCACCTGGCGATTACGGATGGGAATGCGTACAGCGGAGACAACGGCCGCGCAGCCATCAAGGGCGGAAACGGTATGTATTACATGGTGGGAAACGACAACAGCGGCAACTTGGGCAAGAAGCAGCTTCCGATCACCCCGATTGGGATTGCGCTGATCAATGCCACTGGTGCGGAAACGCTCGTGCCCGGCGGGGTGCCCTCTGTGCCGCCGAACATTGGCATGATTGGCCGCTTGCAGTTCGACGGCGACAAACCGGGGAAAGACACCAACTTCCGCGGCATGACCATTTTCAACAACACACTGTTCATCACCAAGGGCAGCGGCGGCAATGGCATCAACACGGTGTATCAGGTGGGTAGCACGGGCACACTGCCAACGGGCACCGCGGCGGATCTTGCGAAGGTGCCGATTGCGATTCTGCCGGGATTCCCCAACACGGCCGCGAGCACGAACACCTCGTTTCCGTTCGGGATATGGTTCGCCAACGCAACTACGCTCTATGTTTGCGACGAAGGCGACGGGCTGATGGCCAACCCTCCGGTCAATGGGAATGTCGCGGACGCGCAATCGTTGGCCACTGCCGGCCTGCAGAAATGGAGTCTGGTGAACGGAACGTGGACGATGCTGTATGTTTTGCAAGACGGCTTGAATATCGGCGTGCCTTACAGCGTCGCGAATTACCCGACTTCACTCAACCCCGCGACGGGCGGCTGCCGGAACATCACCGGTCAGCACAACCATGACGGCACGGTAACCATTTATGCGATCACTTCAACCATTAGCACGAATGGCGATCAAGGCGCCGACCCCAACAAGCTGGTCAAAGTCAGCGACCGCGTTGACGCCACCACGCTGCCCGCGGGCGACGGTGACCGCGACCGCGATGAACGCATCGGCCATTTCACCATCATTCGCTCGGCCAAAGCCGGTGAAGTCTTCCGCGGCGTCGCCTTCGCACCCGAGGATCACGACGGCGATCATCACCACGACTAGCCTTCTTCGGTAACCACGGACCGAGAACCAAACGTTCAATTCTGGCGGGCGACCCGAACGTCGCCCGCCTTTTTTGTATTTTGCGGTACGGGCCATTCCTGTGGCTGTGATTCTCGCGAACCGCAGGCCAGGAGGAGCATCGCTGTGAGTTATCGAGGAGTCGAACTTACCTGTTTATCTTTTACTCATAGATGGAATTAAATGTCCATGGGATGTCAGCAGAGTATCGTTCAATAGAAGGAGTTTCCAAAAAGGGAGAATTTCTCACCAACCCCCAAGCGGCGTCCGGCCAGGCAGCAATGAGAAAAGACCGCAATCTCGGCATTCTCGTCTCGGCGGTATTTTTCGTGGGCGGGGCCTACCTTCTAAGCGAATCAACTGCCAACTCCCAATGGTACATGGACATTTACCTGATCGTTGGCGGGACGATCGCGGCGACCGGACTGATGACAGGGTTCTGGGCAATTCAACAACACTTGTCGATGAGGAGATTGGAGCGGCATGTCAGGGGACATCACTAAATCGAACCCCCTCGCGTGCGTCGATGGCACCACCTTGCTCAAGGCACGGCGTAGGATTCCTAGATTACCCGCCAATGCGTACGATCTGTCCGCGCCGCGCGCTGGAAATCTGCTCAGCGCATGCACCGGCATGAGGTAAGAGATCCGCAAGACGATTTGACTTGGCGCGCACGATTACAACCGCAATCCTCCGGCCGGCAAGGTTCTGTTCGTACTCAAGTCCTTTATCCATGGTCAGTAAGACGTCGAAGTTATGCTGCTCGGCAAGGGATAGCAACTCTCCGTTTGTCTTGCCAGCAAATCCTGCTTCGGGCACCGTCCGGCACTCGTGAGTGGCCAGGCTTTTCTTAAACTTTCGGGGAATACATTCGTCGAGCAGGACCTTCATTCCAATTGGCCGACCACCAGTGATTTCGCGAGTTCCAGCGCGGAGATGGCAGCTTCACGAGTGACGGTAGGGAAGTCGTCGAGAAATTCGTCCAAGGTGTCGCCAGCCTCGAGGTAATCGAGAAGAGCCTGAAAGGGAACTCGCGTGCCACGGAACACGGCTGTCCCTCCGAGGATTTTCGGGTTCTTTACGATGACTCCGTTTGCGGGGAGCATGTCTAACCTCAGTCTTCCAAATCGAAAGTTTAACGCAGATCGGGCAGGCTCGCCAGAAGTGTTCACTTGAGTTTGCGCTGGAAGAAGTCGAGCGTTAGGGCGGGCACTTCGGGGCCGATGGAGTGTTCGCGACCGGGGAAGAGGTGGATTTCGAAGTCCCTGTGCAGAGCTGTGAGGCGATCGCGCAACAGCTTGGCCTGGCTGACGGGGACATTTTTATCATCTTCGCCGTGGAGGATCAGCACCGGGCATTTCAGATTTTCCATGCGCAGGACCGAGGAGCGTTCGCGGATGGCTTCCTTGGTCATGCCGGTTTCAGCTTTCATGTTTTCGCGCACGCCGCGCAATGTGCTGTCATCATAGGCTCGCTTGAAATCGTAGATGCCCGCGCCAAAGACAGCGGCCTTTGCGTCGTCCAGTTCGCCGACCACCAGAAGAGATGCGGCCATTGCTCCACGCGAGTAGCCGTAGACGCCCATGCGTTTTGGATCAACGAATGCTTCGTGCTGCAACTTTCGGTAACCGAAACTCAAGACCTTGAGCGTCTTGGGGCCAACGAAATCGGGCGGGCCTGCCGACTTTCCGAAGCCGGGCTGCGTGACTGCGAGACAGGCAAAACCCGCCTCTGCGAGACGAACACCGATGGGGATCAGGTTTCTGGCGGTGCGCTCATAGCCCGGAATCATCAGGATTCCGGGGAACGGCCCGGTGCCGGCAGGCTGAAACAAGATGGCCTCGACAGCGCGTCCATCCACAGCATAGTCATAGCGGCAGACCTTTGCCCCGGACGACTCCAGTACAGTGCAGCCGCCTTTTTCGATTGACTGAATGATCGTCTCAGCAGTCTGCTGCCCCGCTCGCGCACCAGCAGCGCAAACCAGGCAAATGACGCAAACCACCAGAAGCCGGCGTTTTTTCATGACCTAGACAATTCCCAAACTCGTCTTGTCGCTGCGCCGCGACATTTCTTAGCTCCGAGGCTATGCTGCGTCGTCAGGAGTGTCGCTGCGCTCGGTCAGGATTTCATCGTAGGCGGCGCGGCGGGTGAGGCCGCGTTCTTTGGCGGCGAGCTTGAGGGCTTCTTTACGATCGAGCTTGGCTTGGCGGATGAGTTCTTCGACGCGGTCGGCGAGGCTTTGCGTGGAATTGGCTTGCGTGCGCGCGTCGCCGGGAGCTTCCGGGCCGATCAGGAGGGTGATTTCGCCGCGCGCGGGGATTTTTTCGAGCGAGGTGGAGAGTTGCGAAAGTTTTCCGCGGCGAAACTCTTCGTGGACTTTGGTGACTTCGCGGGCGAGGCACGCGGCGCGGTCGCCGAGGACTTCGCGCGCGTCAGCGACACACTCCGCGATGCGATGAGGAGCTTCGTAAAGAATGATGGTGCGGTCTTCGATGCGCAGCCGTTCGAGGGCGCGGCGGCGTTCGCCGGTGCGGGCGGGAAGAAAGCCGACGAACAGGAATTCTTCGTTGGGCAAGCCAGAAGCGGAAAGGGAAGCGAGCAATGCGGACGGGCCGGGAATGGGCACGATGGGGATTTGATGGCGCAGGCACAGGCTGACGAGGCGGTGACCGGGATCGGAAACCAGCGGCGTGCCGGCGTCGCTCACGAGAGCAATTTTCGCGCCTTGCTCGAGAGCCAGGACGAGTTCCGGCGCGCGGGTCATTTCGTTGTGCTCATGGTAGCTGACGAGTGGTTTGTGAATGTCGTAGTGCGACAGGAGCTTTTGCGTATGGCGAGTGTCCTCACAGGCGATCTGGTCCGCTTCCTTCAAAATGCGAATGGCGCGCAACGTGATGTCCTCGAGATTGCCGATCGGCGTGCCTACGAGATAGAGACAGCCGGTTGATACGGCGGGACTCACAGGTTCTGCCAGCTTGGGGGAAGCGGTCTTGACGCTCATGGTCATGAGTCTAGCACGCGGAACGGGCGGACCACTCGCGTTCGCAAGCGGCAGCAATGCTATACTTTTAGTTTTGGACAGCACGTGGGAGGAGCGTCAGTGCCCCTGTACGAGTACAAATGCCTGAAATGCGGCCGGAACACAGAAAAAATCGAAAACGTCTCGGGACCGCACCTGAAAAAATGCCCGCACTGCGGGGGCAAAGTGGAATCCGTGATTACGGCGCCGTCGATTCAGTTCAAAGGCTCGGGATGGTACGTGACGGATTACGCGGGCAAGTCCAAGGAAGGCGAAGCAAGTAAGAGCGACAACACTGGCGGAGATAAGAAAGAATCGGACGCCAAAGAAGCTTCGTCGAAAGACGGTTCTTCCAAGGAGGCCTCGGGGAAGGATGGTGCGTCGAAGGAAAGTTCCGCAAGCGACTCTTCTTCAAAGGAGAAGTCTTCCAAAGACCGCAGCAAAGAAGACAAAAAGCCCGCGAAGAAAAGGTAAGCCCGACGGAAGAGAAGCCAGGGATAGATCAGAGTTTCAGCGTTTTCAAATAGCTGCGAAAAGCCTCGCCGAATTCAGGATTCTGCAAAGCAATCTCCACGGTAGCTTTCAGAAATCCGAGCTTGTCGCCCGCATCGTAGGAAATTCCTTCGTAGATGTATGCCCATAGACCCTGCTCCTGCGCCAGGATGCGCAGCGCGTCGGTCAATTGAATTTCATTTCCTGCACCCGGCTTGGTGCGTTCGAGACAGCCGAAGATGGCAGGAGGGAGAACGTAGCGTCCTGTGATGGCAAGGTTTGAAGGTGCTGCTTCTGGTTTTGGTTTTTCCACGAGATCGCGGATGCGCAGGAGGCGCGCGCCGAAAGGCGGTTGCGGCGCAGGCTCGCCATCGACGATTCCATAGAGATGCGTTTTGTCTTTCGGGACTTCTTCGACGGCGATAGCGCCTACGCCGGTGGCTTCGTAAACGTCGATGAGCTGCTTGGTGGCGGGATTGGGGCCGGGGATGAGGACATCGCCGAGAAGGACGGCGAAGGGTTCGTCGCCGACAAGATCGCGCGCGACGAGCACGGCATGGCCGAGGCCGAGTGGCTCTTTTTGCCGCGTGTAACTGAACTGCAGCATATTGCTGATTTTGCGGATCATCTCCGCTTGATCGTGTTTGCCGCGTTCTTCGAGGAACCGTTCGAGAGAAGGCGAAGAATCGAAATGATCTTCGATGGAATTTTTGCCTTTGCCGGTGACGATGATGATGTGCTCGATGCCGGAGGCGACGCACTCTTCCGCGACATATTGAATTTGCGGCTTGTCGACGACGGAAAGCATTTCCTTGGGCTGGGCTTTGGTGGCGGGAAGAAAACGCGTGCCGAGTCCGGCTGCGGGCAGCACAGCTTTGCGCACTTTGCGCGGCGGAGTGGAGTTTGTCGCTGGATGCAAAGAATCAGTGGTCATGGTTAGAGAGGACTTGCGGAGAAGTGAATCTCGTCATTCCTAATGCACAGTAGCCGCGAGGGAGCGGATTTGTCAATCGGTTGAAACGGGGAAAAAGAAAAACGTTTCCACACGGTTCGGCTGCGAGTAGTGACGTGTTAGCATGGGGAAAAGTGAGTTGTGGCTTTCTGGAGCGATCGGTGAGCGTGAGAATTCTGGGAATCGAATCTTCGTGCGATGAGACGGCTGCGGCGGTTGTCGCCGACGGACGCGAGATTTTGTCGAGCGTGGTGGCGTCGCAGATCGATGTGCACAGAAAATATGGCGGCGTGGTGCCGGAGCTGGCTTCGCGCGAACACTTGCGGCAGATTGTGCCGGTGGTGCGCGAAGCGCTGGGGCAGGCGGGAATGCGGCTTGCGGATGTCGATGCAATTGGGGTGACTCAGGGGCCTGGGTTGGTGGGCGCGCTGCTGGTGGGAATTACGTATGGAAAAACGCTGGCGGAGGCGTTGGGCAAGCCGCTGGTGCCTGTGAATCATCTGGAAGGGCACGTACACGCCGTTTTTTTGGAGGCGCACAAGGCTGGACGCGTGGCGAAGCTGCCTGCGGTATGTTTGATTGTTTCGGGTGGGCACACCGTTCTTTATGAAGTTAGCCCAGAAGATCCGAACGTGCGGGATGCTGGTGCGCGGTTGCGGTACCGAAAAATTGGCCAGACGCGGGACGATGCGGCGGGCGAAGCGTACGACAAAGTGGCCAAGCTGCTAGGGCTTGGGTATCCGGGCGGGCCGATCCTGGACCGCTTGGCAGCGGCCGCGGATGGAGCGAGCGCGCCGGTGAAATTCGGCCCGACGAAAATGAAAGGGAATTCGCTGGATTTCAGTTTCAGCGGGCTGAAAACGGCAGTGCTGTATCACCTGCGCGAGCATCCGGAATACAACGAGGAGATTCGCACGCGAGAAGCGGCCATCGAGCGTGGCCAGAGGAAGTTCGAGGAGTTGCTGCCGCTGTGTTCGCGGCAAACGCTTGGGCTGGCGCGCGAATTTCAGAATGCGGTGGTGCGCGATCTGGTGAAGCGGACGATGCGGGCGGGGGAAGAACTGGGCGTGGAGAGTGTGCTGGTGTCCGGCGGAGTGGCGGCGAATTCGCAGTTGCGCGCGACGTTTGAAGAGCGCGGCAAATCCGCTAGCCTTGAGGTGTTTTTCCCGAGCCGCGCGCTTTCGACGGACAACGCCGCAATGATCGCGGCGGCGGCGTATCCACGGTTTTGTGCTGGCATCCTGGCGGATACATCGTTGAACGCGGATCCCAGCTTGGTCCTTGCTTGAAGAGCTACTTTCGGAGTGATGCGAGGCGCATGTCGTCCGCGAAGGATTGCAATGCGGAGGCGTCTTCGGTTGCACCAGGAACAAGGGCGGCGCGGCGGCTTAGCGCATCGCGGGCGGCTTGCTCTGGAGTCCACAGTTGGTTCAAGACAGCGTCGCGCAGATAGCGGAGACGCTGAAGCGTGGCATCGGACGCGCCGGCGTAAGTATTGACTTGGCGTAGAAAAAAGTCCGCGAGAGGTTTGGAGAGTTCAAAGGAATCTGGGACATCCCGCCGCGTGTATTCGTAGATTGTTTTTTGCTTCCAGGGATTGAACTTCTTTGTGTCGAAAAAATCGGATTCTTCAAGGAAAATCTGGGATGTGGGAACAACGACGCGGATGACGGGGCCCGCGGCGGGTTGAACCACCCAAACCGCCACGGTGTGATTTGCGGCGGGCCAGAAGAGGCCGACGCTTTTGACACCCGTACGCTCGACGAGGAATGCAAACAAAGCGGAGAGTTCGTCGCATTCCGCGGTGGCGGTGGGCTCCGTGAGCGAAGGTTTGTTAATGCTGCGCCACTGCTGCCAGATTCTGTCGGAGTTGGGCGGCTGGTCGGTGATGTTCCAATGAAGATTCCAGAAACCCGCGTCGCGCGTGGCCTCGAAAAGCAGACGAACAAGAACGTAGTCGGAGTATTTGATGCTGTCCGGCGGAAGATGATGTGCGGCGGTGAAAGACTGGAAGCCGTGACGCATGCCGGAAGTGTTTTCGAGAGATTTGGCTTTTTGGCGTATGGCGACGAGGAGTTCGGATACAGGCACGCCACGAGTCACCGGCGCAGTTTGAGCGGGGTTTCTGGATTGGCCGTAGATGGTTGAGGGTGAAAAGAGAAGTGCGATTGCCAGGGCAACATGAAGATGTGGAATTGGTTTCATTTGAGTTGTTGGATGCAGTTATTGTACTTCACGGATCGTGAAGTGTGGGTTGTGTTGCACAAGCGGACCGCCTTGGAAGGCGGGCCCCACAAGGGGTCGGAGGAGAATTGCGCGTGGGATATACTTTCGCCAGTATGAAAACTTCGGCGGGTGGAGGAGCACGATTCGTGATTGCGAGCGATCAAACGCTGATTGTTTATTTCGACCCGCCGATGGAAGAAGGCCGGGCTGAAGCCCGGCATCTACAAAACCGCAGCGCGCTTCGCGCACATGAACAGGTTAGGAAACTGCTGGTGTTGCTGCAGGACGAGCCAGTTCCGGGGATTCGGAATTTGCATCCGGCGTATGGTTCGGTGTTAGTGAAGTTTGATGCGATGAGGCTGCGGCACGAGGAGGTTGAGGAGATTTTGCGCGGTTATCTGGCGCGAATGGACAGCGTGGCGTTGCCGGAGCCGCGAGTGGTGGAGATTCCGGTTTGTTATGGCGGGGAGTTTGGGGCGGATCTGAATGATGTTGCGGCGTTGCATGGAATTACGGCCGAGCAGGCGATCGAGTTGCACAGTGAAACCACGTATCTTGTTTATTTTCTCGGATTTGTGTCGGGGTTTGCATATCTCGGAGAATTGCCGGAGGAGTTGGTGACGCCGCGGCTGGCGACGCCGCGCCGGCAGGTACCCAGGGGGAGCGTGGGGATAGCGGGGAATCAAACGGGAGTGTATCCGTTTGCGACGCCGGGGGGATGGAGATTGATTGGGAGGACGCCGATTCCGATGGTGCGAGCGGAGAGCGAAGAGTTGAGTTTGTTGGCGATTGGGGATCGCGTGCGGTTTACGCCGATTTCGGCGGAGCGATTCGCGTTGGTGGAGCGTGCGTGGCAATGAAAGTCAAAAACAAAAGCAGATTCCTCCCTGCGGTCGGGATGACAAATTGGGGTTTGGCGCTGGTGAGGAAATGGAAGTGATTCGGGTGCTGGAGCCGGGGCTGTTCACGACCGTGCAGGATTTGGGAAGAGAAGGATTCGGGCCGTTGGGCGTTTCGGCTTCGGGGGTGGCGGACGCGGTTTCGCTGCGGGTGGGGAATCGGTTGGTTGGCAACGGCGAGGATGCTGCCGGGTTGGAGATGACGCTGCTTGGTGGGACGTTTTTGTTTCCTGAGGGCGCGGTGGTGGCGCTGGGTGGTTCGGATTTTGGTGCGACGTTGGACGGAGAGGCCGTCGAGTTGTGGACATCGTTTGAAGCGCGGCCTGGACAGACTTTGCGGCTGGGGCCGACACGTTCGGGAGCGCGGTGTTATTTGTGCGTGCGCGGCGGGATTGCGGTGAAGCCGTTTCTGGGAAGCGCGTCGACGCATATTTTGAGCGGGCTGGGCGGGCATGAGGGGCGGGCGTTGCGGAAGGGGGATGTGTTGGAGATTGGAGCTTGGAAGGGACCGGAGGTGGGAGGTTCGATTCGCAGAGGACGAGTCTCCGCGCAAGCATTGGAAAAACTTGCGCCTCGAAAAAGTTTGCGCGTTACGGCGGGGCCGCAGAGCGATTGGTTTTCGGAAGAAGCGCAGCGCGCGTTTTATGAGAGTACGTTTCGCGTGGCCGAGGAGTCGAATCGGATGGGGATCCGGCTGGAGGGTGCGAGTTTAAAGGCAGACGGCGGGAGGAAAGAGGAAACAGGCGGGAGTGCCTGTTCTACTGGTGGGGGAGAGATGATTTCGGAGGGAGTGGCGCTGGGAGCGGTGCAGGTGCCGGAGTCGGGGATGCCGATTATTCTTTTTGTGGAGCAGCAGACGACGGGGGGTTATCCGAAGATTGCGAATGTGATCTCGGCGGATTTTCATAGTTTGGGGCAGTTGCGGCCGCGGGATGAGATTCGGTTTGAGCGGGTCGAAATGGAAACGGCGCGAGGATTGTTGCGCGAGCAGGAAGAATTGCTGGCGTCGCCCGAGCTGGTGGTGGGATGAAGAGCGCTTGGCTGCGGATTGATTTGAACAGCGATATGGGAGAGTTGCCGGAGGCGATTGCGGACGGCACGCAGGAATTGATGATGCGTTCGCTGACGTCGGTCAATATCGCTTGCGGCGGGCATGCGGGCGACGAAGAGACTATGAAGGCGACGATCGAGCAGGCGATGCGCTGGAAGCTGGCGATTGGGGCGCATCCAGGTTATCCGGATCGGGCGAATTTTGGGCGGGTGGAATTGAAGATGCCGGTACGCGAGATTGCGGATTCCGTTTTTGAGCAAGTGCGGGCGCTGGCGAAGGTCGCTGCCGAGTGCGGCGGGCGAGTCGTTCACGTGAAGCCGCATGGAGCGCTTTACAACCAGGCTGCGCGAGATCGTGAAATTGCTGGGGCGATTGCGGAAGGCGTGGCTCGCTGGAGCCGCGAAGTTGTACTTGTGGGGCTCGCCGGGTCGAAGATGCTGGATGTTTTTCGCGCGGCGGGATTTGCAGTGGCTGCGGAGGCATTTGCCGATCGAATGTATGAGGCGGATGGGACGTTGCGGTCGCGGAAGTTTGAGGATGCCTTGATACGCGATCCCAAGGAAGCTGGGCGACAGGCGTTGCGCATTGTGGAGCGCGGGTCAGTGGTTGCCAGCGACGGGACGGAAGTCGCAGTTGACGCGCAGACGATTTGCATTCATGGGGATACGCCTGGGGCGCCGGAGATTGCGGCTAAGGTGGCGGCGATCCTGCGCGCCGCGAATGTGAGAGTGACGGCGTTGGACTAGTTCGCGATGCGGTACAAAGGGCTTAACACAGAGTTCACAGAGATTCGCAGGAGATAACAGGCCATTGGAAGAGGTGCTGACAAGAAAAGAGCCCGCTTGGAGGCGGGCTCGGGGAAAGGCGTGATCGAAAAACGTGCGAGTTATTCGAACTTTTCGGTCATTACGGGGAACTGGAGCTTGGCTTTGGCGAGGGACTTGACGACGATGGCCTCGGCGCTTTCCGCGGTGGTGTTGCGCGAGGTGGCCATTTCGCTGACGAGGAGATACTTGGCGCGCTCGAGCATTTTCTTTTCGCGGAAGGAGAGGGGCTTGCTGCGGCTGAGGGAAACCAGGCTCTTGAGGACGACGGCGACTTCGAGGAGGGACCCGGTGCGCATGCGCTCGGAGTTCTCTTTGAAGCGGTGCTTCCAGTCGTGATGAGAATTGAGTTTGCCGGTTTCGAGGAAGCCGAGGACTTTGGTTGATTCGTTGGAACGAATGACCGAACGAAGACCAACCGCCAGCGCATTGGATTGCGGGACCATGACGCGCAAGCCGCTGGAGACAATGCGAATCATGAAGTAACGTTCGGTTTTTCCGTTCAAGACTCCATAGCTGATCTGTTCAACAATGCCAACACCGTGATTCGGGTAAACGACTTTGTCGCCGATCTTGTAGTCCATAGATTCGGATGCCCCCCTAGGCGGTACTTACAGAGAGTAATGTAGTGTGCTCGAAGAGTCAAGATATATCCATTGGAATGAGGAGGTTAGGGAAAATGATGTACCAATTTGGCATTAGAATTGCTCTAGCGCGGCCGCTTGAGGGTAAAGGGCAAGTTGAGACTCTTCGGGCATCCTCTTGGGATGCCCTCAAAATGACAACCATTTTTTTTAGAGAGCTTGCCGTCAGTCATCAGGGCATACAAGGTTCCTGTAGAATCGGGATGTGATTCTACTGGCGATAGATACGTGCGATGCGCGGGGCAGTGTGGCGGTGCTGCGGGACGCAGCGGTGCTGCAAGAGGCGATTCATGATTCGGCGGAGGAGTATTCGTCGTGGCTGCTTCCGGCGGTGGAAGGAGTACTGAAGGCGGCGGGACTGAAGCTGCAGGATGTGGAGGTTTACGCGGCGGCGTGCGGACCCGGCTCATTTACTGGGGTGCGCGTGGGATTGACGTCGGTAAAGGCCTGGAGTGAGGTTTATCGAAGGCCCATTGCCGCGGTGTCGCGGTTAGAGGCGCTGGCGGCGCAATCGATGGAAGATACGCCGTATGTGGCCGCGATCGTGGACGCCCATAGGGAGCAGGTGTTCGGAGCGCTCTACCAACGGAACGGAAACGGTTTGCAACGAATCGAGGACGAGGCCGTGATTGCTCCGCGTCAATTTGTGGAATGGGTTGGAGAAAGAGTTGGGAGTGAGCGTGTGGCGTGGGTGTCGCCGGACATGGAGTGTGTAGCAGGTGAAGAGGGTTGGGCGGCCAGAGTAGAAAATGGGGATCGCGTGGTCCGAGTCGAAGCCAAGTTTGCGCCAACGATTGGAAAGATTGGATACGAGATGGCGTTGGAGAAGCGGCTGACGGACGCGCTGACACTGGATGCGAATTACGTGCGGCGAACGGACGCGGAGATTTTCTGGAAGGGCGGAGTTGGGCTTGGCCGCTGAGAGCAAAGGTTTGGGGAACGAGGTGACCATTCGGCGATTCCGGCCGGAAGATGCCGCGGCGGTGACGCGAATCATGGAGGAGTCGCCGGAAGCGGCGAGGTGGTCGAAGGAGAGTTATGAAGCGTCAGGTGGCTGGGGCGGAATGCTGGCGCTGGTTAGCGAGACGCGCGGGGAATTGGGAGGTGTGCTGATTGGGAGGCAAGTCGCGGATGAAGGGGAAGTACTGAATCTGGCGGTCAGGAGGGGGAACAGGCGAAAAGGTGAAGGCGGGGCGCTGCTGGAGGCCGCGCTGGCGGAACTGAAGGCCGGAGGCGTAACGCACGTGTATCTTGAGGTGAGAGAGTCAAATAGCGCAGCCATTGCATTCTACGAAAAGCATGAATTTGCTAAAACGGGACGGCGGAAGTCCTATTACCATGATCCCGAGGAGGCGGCCGTGCTACTGGAGAAGAAACTCACAGGCTAGGACCAAGTTCCCACAGGTTTCCTCTTGACGCCGGGAATCAAAGTGCTAGATTGCGGAGATGTGATGTAACACACCATTCACACACGTAGTCGTGAGGAGGAACGCATGGCAACCGCGCAGCGGGCACCTCGGGACATACTCCTAGATACAGACGCCGATTATCAGCGTCTGGCGGGGCAGCACCAAAGATACGAAGAAGAACTGCAGAAAATCTCCAAATCTCCCTACCTGAATTCGGAAGACCTCCTGGAAGAAATCAAGCTAAAGAAGATGAAGCTGCATTGTAAAGATGAGATGGAACGTATCGCTGCGCGCATCGCCCGTGCGCGGGCGCCGCAGACGCAATAGCGCGAATTCCAAGAGCAATCCGGCGTGAGAGCGCGGACCAGTTGGCGTCCGCCGGAGAGTATAAGTGTGTTCGTTGCAGGCTCTCAGGGTAGCGACATCGATCTTGACAACGTCAAAGCGGCTGACTAGATTCGCTCGGTTCCTGCCATCATAGTTATCTCCCAAACTAGCCGCCGGAGGGATGCCGGCCGGACATGGCGCACGACGCATTCATCAGCTATTCGAGTAAAGACAAAGCCGTGGCGGACGCGGTGTGCGCCACGCTGGAGCAACATCAAATCCGGTGCTGGATTGCGCCGAGAGACATTGGTCCGGGAGCGGAATGGGGCGAGTCCATCGTTTCGGCGATTCATTGCAGCCGGGTGATGGTGCTGATTTTTTCCGCCAGCGCAAACGAATCGCCACAAATCCGGCGCGAGGTGGAGCGCGCGGTGCATAAAAGCGTGGTGATCGTTCCCCTGCGGATTGAAGATGTGCTGCCGCAGAAATCGCTGGAGTATTTTCTCGGTGCAGTTCACTGGCTCGATGCGTTTGGCAAGCCTTCGGAAGTTCACCTGGACAAGTTGGTTGCGGTTGTCAGAGGGATTCTGGGCGGGCCGGACACAGCGCGCACAGCGGTGAGTGACGAGCCTTCCGGGCAAAAGACCTCGGGGCACCGCATCGGGCCTTACGCCGGGCTGGGAATCGCCGCTGTTTTAATTGTGGTTCTCGCCGCATTCACATTTCTGAGGAAGAGCACGAATCCTGAGCAGGGCGTGTTCGCACTAGGTAGTGGACCCAGTGGGCGATCTGGCGCCGCGATCCATCTGCGAAGTGAAAGACAGACGGTTTCCGCGGATCAGGCCAAGGTGATGGTGGTAACGCATAATTTTTTTCACGTAAGGTGGAACGCGGGCGGCAAAGGTTTGGCACATCAGTATGAATCGAAGGCAGTGCAAAATGCGTTGGTGGTGGAGGATCATGCTACGGGTCTGATGTGGCAACGAGGAGGATCGGGAGATGCGGCGCAGGGAGGCTTGAAGGCAGCGGCAGAGTACGTGCAGGGTCTGAACGCCAAGAAGTTTGCGGGCTTTGATGATTGGCGTCTGCCGACTTTGGAAGAGGCTATGTCGCTGATGACCCCTCCGGAAAAAGGCCAGCCGGGAGAAGTAAATGACGGGGGCGATCAGGTGGTCAAAGGAGTCGATCACATTGATGCTTCGTTTGAAAACTCCGCGGCGCCTTTTTTGTGGACTTCAGATGTGCAATCACCGACGCGCGGCTGGGTGGTGTACTTCTGGGACGGGATTTGTGACCTTGAAAATCTCGAATTCAACGGCTATGTGCGGGCAGTGCGTTCGTTGAAAACGGCGAAGGATTGAATCCGGGCAAGAAGCATCTCGCCGGGAAGATGGCAGGTGAAAGTCCCGCGACCTGAGTGACTCGCAAGTGGTCCGCATTCGGCAGCGCTGTGGTATCTTCAATTCATTGGCATGGTCAAAGAGGGATATAGCTTTGGTGTGCCGCCGCTGTTGCTGGGCGGCGTGGCGATTCTGGCGCACTGGACGATTACCGGCGTTGTGCTGGTGTGTCTGGCGTTGTTTGTGTTTTCATTTTTTCGCGATCCGGAGCGTGCGATTCCGGCAGAGGCGGGAACCGTGGTGTCGCCCGCGGACGGCCGCGTGGTGGTAGTGACCGATGAGGAAAACGCGGGGAGGCCGGGGAAGCGCATCAGCATTTTTCTGGCAATCTGGAACGTGCATGTGAACCGGTCGCCGGCGGCGGGGACGATTACGAAGATGGAGTACCGGCCGGGGAAGTTTTTGGCGGCGATGCGCGAGCGGGCGTCGTTTGAAAATGAGCAGAATGTTTTTTCGCTTTCGACGGATGCCGGTGAGCTGGTATTCAAACAAATCGCCGGACTGATCGCGCGACGCGTGGTGAGCTGGAAGAAGCCGGGTGATACTGTGAAGCGCGGCGAGCGGATTGGACTGGTGCGGTTCGGGTCGCGAGTGGATGTGTGGGTGCCGCGTGAGGCGGAGATTCTGGTGAAATTGGGTGAAAACGTGAAGGGCGGGTCAAGCGTGCTGGCGCGTTGGCTGCCGAAGAGTGCCCCCGGCGAAGCACGCGCGAAAGATGCCGCGGACGCGGAAACCAATCTCACTGCGGCGGGGAAACAGGGCTGATGATGGGCGCCATCGAACAACACGAAATACCGTTCAAGGAGCGGCGGATCAAAAATCCGAAGCTGCGGCGGGGAATTTTTCTTTTGCCGGCGATGATGACGTCGGCAAATCTGCTCTGTGGATATTTTGCGGTGGTGGCGGCCTTGGTGGGCACGCCGGAGGATCTGGATCGCGCGGCGAAGGCCATCGGATTTGCGATCCTGTTTGATTCGCTGGATGGGCGCATCGCGCGCATGACGGGAACGAACACGGATTTTGGCGTGCAGTTCGATTCGCTGGCGGACGTGGTGAGCTTCGGGATTGCGCCGGCGATTCTGGCGTACGCGTGGGGCTTCCGGAACATTACCAGCATGGCCGGCGAGGGGCTGCACCAACTGGGTGAATTCGCATGGGTTTGCTGCCTGGCGTTTCTGATTTGCTGCGCGTGGAGGCTGGCGCGATTTAACGTACAGGGGATGGCGCCCGGGAGTTCCAAATACTTTGTGGGCATGCCTACTCCAGCGGCCGCTGCAGTGATCGCGTCCATCGTGCACGGGTTGCGTATTGGTGGGCCGATATCGCTTGGTCCGTTGAACAATGGGTGGTGGGCGGTGGCGTGGTTCGTGCTCGCGGCGGCGCTGGGAGCGCTGATGACGAGTACGATCCGGTATTCCAGCTTCAAGGAAATTCCATGGACGCGGAAGCAGCCGTCGCTGGCCATCGTGCTCCTCTGCCTGCTTGCGGGAGTCATCTGGCGGTATTCGGAATATGCGTTGATGACGCTCTCCTGCACCTACACGATTGTGGGGCTGATACTGCATCTCGTGCGATTCTTCCGGCATCGGCTGGTTTCGCGAACCGCGTGATGCATGGCCTTTGAACGGGACTCCAACAAAATTGTGATCGCCGGTGCGTCTTCCTTGTTAGGCGCGGAATTGCGCTCCCTGATGGAAGAAAGCCTGTTTGCGGGAGCGGATTTCCGGCTGGTGGATGAGGAAGTCGCGGCGGGGACGCTGACGGAGGCGGGCGGTGAGCCCGCGTTGATCCGGCCGGTCGAAGAAGATAGTTTTCATGGTGCGCGGATGGTGTTTTTTACGGGGTCGGCGGAATTTACGAGTACGAATATTGCCGCGGCGCGACGGACGGGCGCGAAGGTTTTTGACCTGTCCGGCGGGGTGATAGGGCAGGCTGGGTCGCGGGCGTGGTTTCTAAAATTGGATGCGATGCTCGGGCGGGAGTTTTCGAAAGATACCGCCCTTTTTCTGATCCCAGCCGCAGCCGCAACTGCTGCGGCTGGGTTGGCGCTGGCATTGGCGAAAATTGGGGTGCAAAGACTTGCGGTGACTTGTTTTCAGTCGGTCTCCGAGGCGGGGCGAGTGGGCATCGAAGAGTTGGAAAGCCAGACGGGGCACTTACTATCGTTTCAGAGCGTCGGACAGCCGGTGTTTGACACGCAAGTGGCGTTTAACCTCTTGGATCGGTTTGGGCCTGCTAGCCGCCAGAAACTTGGCAAGATGCGCGAGCGCGTGCGAAGGGAGACAGAGGCATGTCTCGGTGGGAAGGTGGCGATGCCGGCGATTCAAGTGGTGCATGCGCCGGTGTTTTATGGGACGGTCTTTTCCGCTTGGGCGGAGTTTCCAGTGGAAGTTGATGCGGAGAAAATTGTTAGTGCTTGCAAGGATGCAGGTTTCGTGATGACGTCGCCGGACGAGGTCGGGCCGAGCAACGTTAGCGCAGCGGGAGAGAAAGCGATTCAACTTGGAAATCCGGAAAAGGACCCGTCGCTGCCGGGAGCATGGTGGTTCTGGGGTGCGGCGGATAATATTCGGTTGCCAGCGGCGAATGCGGTGAAGTTGGCGGAGACGGTTTCTTGAGAAGAAGTGGCGAGTGGCCCCGACAGGGTCGGGGTAAACGAGTGGCGAGTGGCGAGCGAGAGAACCGTTCGTCCGCTAAAGTACCTGCTCCACGCGCAGGAGTTCAGGCAAATGGGTGGACGATCCGTTTTTTCTTATTGGGCGCGACGGTCGCCATGATGGGGCTGCTCGCCGGGTGCGGATACCATGTGGCGGGACGCGGGGACGCGCTGCCGAAAAATATCCGCATAATTGCCGTGCCGGCGTTGGAAAACAAGACGAACAGTTACCGCATCGAGCAGAAGTTGACGGCGGCAACGATTCACGAATTCCTGGCGAAAACGTCTTACCATGTGGTGTCCGATCCGGCCAACGCCGATGCGGTGTTGCGCGGCAAGGTGGTAAGCCTGGAAGCGGACCCGCTGCTGTTTGACACCAAGACGGGGCGCGCTACGACGATGCTGGTGATCGTCAAGTGCGAGATCACGCTGACGGACAACGCGACACGGAAGGTGCTCTATCAAACGGATAATTTTTTGTTTCGCAACGAGTACGAGATTTCGACGGATGTAAAGAGCTTTTTCGGAGAGCAGGACCCAGCGCTGGACCGGCTGGCGCAGGATTTCGCGACGCGGTTGGTGGCGGCGGTGACGGAGAATTATTGAGGCGGCTGCAAGACCCGTTAGGCCAGGCTAAAGCCCGGCACCTACACAGGCGGTACGGACAGAGGCAGCACGGACAGAGGGAGCGCGATGGCGCGGGTATCTTCAGAAGAGTTGCTGGAGCGGCTGGAAAAAGGGAAGGCGATTCCGGCAGTGCTGCTGCTCGGAGAGGAGCCGTATTTGCGCGATGCGTGCCGCGCGCATGTGATCGAATGTCTGGTGCCGGAAGCTTCGCGGACGTGGGCGGTGTCGCGGTACTCGGCGGATCGTGGGGAGACGCAGGCGGCTCTGGAACAAGCGCAAACACTGCCGATGCTCTCGCCACAGCAGGTGGTTTTTCTGGAAGACGTCGAGACCATCGAGAAGCTTGGGGAGAAAAACCGCGAGGAAGCGGTCGAGAATCTCGAAGCTTATTTGAAGAATCCAGCCCCGTTCACCACGCTGGTGCTGGAGGCGACGGGGCTCGATCAGCGCATGAAGCTGGGAAAGCTCTTGGTGGAAAAGACGCTGGTGGTGGAATGCGGGCTCGGCGAAAATCTGGAAGAGAGGCTGACGTCGGCAACGGCGCTGGCGAAGTCGATGGCGAATGAGGATGGCGTCGAGTTTGAAAAAGGTGCGGCGGAGGATTTGGCGGAGTTTGTGGCGGCGGACCTGATGCGGCTGAAGACGGAAGTCACGAAGCTCGCGACGTTTGTGGGTTCACGGAAAGTGATCTCGCGTGCCGATGTGGTCGCGCTGGTGATTTCAGATAAGACCACCACGGTTTGGGAACTGTCCGACATGCTGGCGTCGCGGCAACAAAAAAAAGCGCTGGAATTTCTGGATCGTTTGCTGCGGAATGGCGAAGAGCCGCTGCCCATGCTCGGCGCGATGACCTGGATGTACCGCAAGTTGATCGAGGCCAGCGAAGTGAAGGGCGTAGCCAACGGATGGCAAGCGGCACGCGCTCTAGGGATGCGTCCAGAGCAAGCCGAACTGGCCTTGCAGAACGCCCGAAAGATCTCGAAGGACAGATTGCTCAGCGGATTGAAGGCGTTGCAAAGAGCCGACGATCGGTTGAAGGGCGGGGAAGATCCGCGAACGATTTTGGAATTCATGATTACCGAGCTGACTGGCGCAGAGGCAAAAGCGGCGCGGGGCTAACGGGGGGATTTTAACGCAGAGGGCACAGAGGTCACAGAGAAGACGGAAACAAGAGAGTTCGAAAAAAAGAAGGGCGGCCGTGAGGCCGCCCTTCTTTGTGTTTCAGGTGGAAGTGAGTTTTAGTGGCTGTCACCGTGGTCACCGTGGTCGCCGCGGTCGTGGTCGCCGTCGTGATGATCGAAGTCAAACAGATCGAACAGGTCGCCAAGTGCCGGGCTGTTGAGTGGCACATAGGGATTGTCGTCGTCGGCCACGGGGTTTGGGAAATTGTCGCGGCTGCGATGTGTCAGCGGCTTCAAATCCCAGTTGCGTTCGATGAACTTCAGGATCGAGACGTGGTCCGTGTAGGTATGGCTGATATGGCCGCCGCGGGTAAACGGTGAAACAGCGATGAGCGGGATGCGCGGGCCGTCGCCGAAGAAGTCGAGGGGCTGAATGTAGCCGGAGTCGTAGTAGCCTCCGCCCTCGTCCATGGTGATCAACAAAAGGGTGGATTCAAAGAGTTCTTGATTCGCAGTGAGGGCGTCCACGATCTTCTTGGTCATGCCTTCGAAGAGGTCTTCCTTTGAAGAGGCCGGGTGGCCGTCGAGCAGGCCGTCGGGCTTTACAAAGGAGACGGCGGGCAAAGTGCCATCTTTGACGGCAGCGAAGAAATCCGTCGCATCCTTGATGTGGGCGTTGCGCTGCGCCGTATTGCCCATGATGGCGTTGGTGTAAGACTCGAAGTTGCAGATGTTGCAGTAAGCCGCGCCAATCAAGATGCTCGGATCGCCGGTGGTCTGACCCGCTTCCTTGAGTTTCTGCAGCTCGACAGCGGCGTTGTACGCTCCGCCGTAATAGGCCCATGAAATGCCCTTGTCGTTCAGCGCTTCGCCGATGGTGCGAACGTTGGACGGGGGGATGGAACCGCCTTTGGCAATACCCTTGGTGTCCACCGTGCCATCAGGCAGGAAGCCCGGGTTGTCGTTATTGACCATGTAGAAATGGCCGGCTTGACAGTTCGGTTTGGGATCGTAGGGGAGCGATTCGAGATAGTCGCGGATCGGCTTGATGCCTGGCTGTGTGGGGTCGGCGCATTCCGTGAAGTTGCCATCGAAGAAAAGGTCCACGCTGTAGACATCATTGGTGCCGGGCAGAGGATCGGGGTTGGCGATATGAGACGGTGGAAGCGTGGGATTGCCATTGCCGTCGGACCAGAAGATGGCGTCGCCGGAGCCGAGCATGACGTGGTTGGCGCCCGTGCCGCCCATGAAAGACTGGTGGAAGTTGTCGCTCATGGTGTATTTATCGGCGAGGCTCTTCAAGAAGGGCACGTCTCCATTTTGCATGTTGTAAAAGGCCATGGAGTTGCCGCCGCCGTTGTCATCGATGGACGGAGGGTTGTCGCCAAAATCGGTCTGGTTCGTGTAGTTGACGATCACGAAGGGATAGAGATCGCTCAGGCAGCCTGACGGATTCTGGCGGGTGGCGTGCTTGAGGCTGCAATCGGACTGCTGCCACATTTCGAACAGACGGTGCGTTGTATCGCCCGTGTAGGAATCGTAAGGCAGCTTCTGACCCTCCAGGGGGAACGGTCCATTGGGGAGTTTGTCGAAATTCGAGACGCGCGTATCGGGGTCCGGGAGGACAAAAGTATTGTCTTGGCCGGACGCACCGGTGGTCAGCAAGTTGAGGTCACCGGCTTCCAAAGACGGCTCGATTGCGGCTAGAAACGGCGTGCCTGGAGGAAATGGCGGCGGTTCCGTGGCAAAACCGAGGATCGTGGTGTTAGGACTCGGCGAAAAGTTCAGCGTTGGCGAAGGCAGCGTATCGTAGGGAGCTTTCTCGTCTTCATTGAGGCTGATGTAAAACTTCGTCCTGAAGGGCGCAACAGCCTGGAATTGCTGCGCTTTCTTGAAATGCTTTCCCGGCGTGCCGTCGGCTTTGATGATTCCTTCCGATAGCAGGTTTTTGACGGAATCGCCGCTCGGCGAGACATAGGTGGCGAACAGGTGATCGAAGGTGCGGTTTTCACCGATCAGGACGATGAGGTGTTTGATGGGCGTGCGGGTGTGAGTTTTCTCCTGCGCCTGAAGCGGGGCAGCGAGCGGACCCCCCAGGCTGAACTGAAACACCGTCACCGCCACGAATCCAACGCGCAGGCCATGTAGGGTCTTTGAAACAAATTGCTTAAGCGACATGCATTCTCCTCTCTCTCATAGGTGAATACTTGACTGGGCCTCGGGAGAGTGACTTTAGCGGGTTACACAGAGATTGCACAAGGATGAATTGCGGGTGACGCAAATGTGTCAGGCCCGTGAACGCAGCGAAGTGAATGTTTCAGAAGGTAGAGGAAGGCGACGTGCACGGACGAAAATAAAAATCGGGGCGGCACGAAAACCGCCCCGACGAATCCACAAAATAATAATGAATAGAGATACCGCTACTGCTATTACCTGGCGGCTTTGGCCTTGACGCCGTTGAAGGCCAGCGAGAGGCGGGACTTGTAACGGTTGCCGGTGTTCTCGTGGAGGACGCCCTTGGTGATGGCCTGGTCGATGGCCGAAAGCGTGGGCTGGAGAAGATTTCCGGAGGCCGTGGCGTCGCCGGCCGTGATCGCGGTGCGCAGCTTCTTCATGAGGGTGCGGACGCGGGTGCGGTTGGCGCGGTTGACATCGGCGCGTTGACGAGATTGCGCCGCACGCTTGAGAACCGACTTTTTCTTCTTCTTGATTTTGGTAGCCTGTCCCTGCGGCATCTATTGCTCCTTTTGTGCATCACTCAAACTTCTAACGTTAAACGAGGCTCTCCGCTTTGTCAAACGGGCTGAAAGTCGTGCGTGTCCTACATTTAAGAACTAAGGTTTTGGCATGACTACGATTCTGACGAAATTATCGGGAAGGCTAGGATTGCGGCCACCGTACACTTGGCCCAGCCATCGAACAAGGGCGCCTCTCAATAAGCTATATGGGTCGTCCTTCTTTGGACTGCTAAGAATTGCTTTGGCCGTGATTGTGACCCCGAGTGTTTGTGCTCCTAATTCTTCCACCACGTTCGGCTCTATTTCACGCGGAACTGTCATTGGCTTTGATACTTTCCATTCCGCCATCCGCAAGATTGCAAAAATCTCATCGGCCAACCAATATGCTTCCGCATCACCATCTTTGTACAAAATTTCCGCCGCACTCGGGTTGTGCCGTAACAAATCAATTGTAGCGTCAATATCTTGTTGGCTTCCAAAGTGGAGTGAACGAGGCAAATGCTGCATTCGCAGGGCAAGCAGTTCTTTTTCTGCGTCCGCTGCCCGTCGGCGTTGGGTCTCCAAGTTTATCTCTACCTTTTGCTGCGTCGATTTGGCATCGGCAGCAGCTTTTTGAAGTTCCGCGAGTTCCGACTCTGCTTTAGTAGCGCGCTCTTCCTGTTTTCCTAGATTTGCTTTGGCTTCCTCAGCCTTTTCGGCTAAAGACCCAATTAATTTCCCAGAGATCTGGTTTGTCCTCACCAAGCATATGAGCTCAAGGGCGAGAGACGCGATCAGTAGCAATGTGGAGAGTTTGGCGAGTCGTTCTTTCTTTTCTTTGGCCCCGCCTGTGAACCAATCGGTGAAGTCGGCGATAAATTCTCCGAAGCAAGCCGTTGTCACTAGGCCGCAAGAAATATATTCTGCAAGCTCCCAATGCGACATAGCATTTGTAAGCGACGCTACTTCGGATGGTGGCAGAGTCATACTGGATCATCAAGAAAAAGAGAACGGCGCGATATAGCTTTCTATTTTCTTGCCTAATCGCCCCATGCACGTCGCGATGCTCCTAAGTAGGGCGGTCATAGCGATCAATCGACCAACTTCTCGCTGAGCCAGCGGGTGACGGCGTTCAGACCGGCCTGCACCAAGCCGTACGAGGCAGCGTCGCTCCACCATTCTGGACTGCGATCATGATCGGCCAAGGAGGTTTCCAGTCCCAACTTAGCGGAAGCGACTTTCATAGGGAGTAACGGATCAAGCGGCTTAGGCTCGGCAGCTTGTTTGAGCTGATCGAGCATTTGCTGCGGCTGCTTCATATCCAGCATGGAAATGGCCGCGTGGCAGTAGGGACAGACCGAGCTGGATTCCAGGTTGATGGACGCCCCGCAGTTGGAGCAATTCACAGACTGAACGTTCTGCCGCAACTCCTTGATCTGCTCGGGCGACAGCGGATGGATGAAATTCTTTTCTTTCAAAAACTCGAAAAAAGCGATGAAGTGGCCTTCATCGTTGGTGCATCGCCAATAAGTGAATGGCATGTTTCGCTGCATGTTGTGCGCCAGCCGCAGCGTCGCTGCGCACCGCGGACAGTGAAGCGGGTCCGGCAGGGATGGCTTCCCCGGTGACGAGTGTTCACCGATAAACTTCATGAGCTTCAGTGTGGAGCCGGGAGATAGCTGCAAGCTTTCGAACTGATCGAACCAGAATGCCTGGCAACTGGTGCACAGGTCGATGGTGAGCTGTTTGCCTAAGCGGCCATCCAGCATCATGGCAGTCATCTCGGTTCCGCAGCCGGGGCACTTCATAGACAACATTGTAGCTGGTCGGCCCGGACCGATGTCATCGATCGGGATGGAAGTTCCATTGGAATAACTTCTCCGGCTGGCCAACCTAATTTCTCGAATTATTGAGCCTCGCAAAATATCGGGTCGAGCGAGTGGCCGCGAAAGCGGCAGCAGAGCTGCCGCACTCCAAATCGCTTCATCGTAATATTATGCGGGACTCCGTAGAAGAAAAACCCGCCCTCCTGGGGGAGAAGGGCGGGGCGGGGGAACAGCTGCTTGCTGGGTTTACTTTTCGTGGCCGAATGAAAGCGGGAATTCGAAGACCACATCCCCCACGGGAACGCGGAGGAGCAACTGCTGCGGCTTGGAGTCGCGTTTGAACCAAACTGCTCCGGCAGCTTTTTGGCTGGGTTGGAGGGAAGCGTCCGCCAGCGCCACGACACTGATTTGCGAGGACGGGTTGAACTCCGCTTTGTGCTCGCTGACGAGCTGTACGGCGGCTTCGTGCTGCGCCAGATAATTCTGCGAGAGCGCTGAAGAATACACCGGCATATGATATGCGGCATCGGAGACCTGCGGTCCCGCTGCGGGCGCCGCGCTGGCGGTGGTCCACAGAATTTGATGATTCACGGCCTTGGCGAGGTGCTTGGGGTCCTGGTAGGCGAGCGACTTGGCGTTGGGTGCGGTCTCGTCCAACGTGAAGTGGGAAGGCGAAACGGAGACGTGGTTGGCGCCGTCATTGGCCACGGCGACGTCTGCACGAAGCTTCCAGCCGGTGTCTTGCAGGGAGACTTGCACGGTCACGCCGTCGACGGTCAGCGATTCGACCAGTTGGCCGTTGCCATAGAACTGTTCGCTGCCCTTGGAACCGGGCTGCCAGCGAGCCACGCCGTTTTGCACGCTTGCGGACTGTGGAATAGCCGGCGTTCGCGTTGGCGCCGGTTTAGCCAAATACATCCGCGCGACGTAGCCGGTTTTGCCATCCGCCGTGCGCACACCGACGGTATAGCCTTCGAAATCGGAAAGAATGGAGACTTCATCGCCACAATTCAAGGTGGCAATGATTTTCATCGGAAGCGCTTGCTCGGCGTCCAAGGTCATCGGCACGCTGGTAATTCCATGGCAACTAATTTGGCCGGTGGCGCTGGCGTTGCCCACGGACGCCAGAGGCCTGGACACATCCTGTGCGAAAGATGCTTGCGCGAGCCCCAGACCGGCTAACGCGCCGCATATCATGAGTTTGCTATTCATGGCCGTCCACTCCTCATCCCCGAGAGATATTTGAAAGTCACAATGTCCGCTTGCGAATTTCATATTCGCGTTTCGAATTGCATGGGTCCATAGAGCATCCGTACCAGAGTTCAGGTAATCAGTACGACACGCGCGGACGAGGCGCTGGACGCGGGTTTTTGAGGTTTTGCCAGGATGGCGAAAAACGCCCCGCGCTGAAGATGAGGATCGGTTGTCACAAGAGTGTAACTTGACCGGAGACAAGCGCTGGGATAGGGTGGAAACAGTTTCTTCCTGAGTTGACTGCATGGCGGTCACGGCTGACGAGGAGGAATCCCATCGGGCACCTGGTTCCAGTAACTGAAAAACCTTCCAATTGGATGCGACGTACTGTTCACATTTCTGGCCAAATTGAACCCTTCTTCGGCACGCTGGACGAAAACGTGCGTTTGCTTGAGGACGTGCTGCGCGTGCGCACGCACTTGCACGACACGCGCTTGACCATCGAAGGCGAGCAGGAGAGCGTGGATCAGGCGGTGAAGATCGTCGAGGAATACAACCATCTCACGCGGCACGGGCGCACGCTCACGAGCGTTGAGGTGAAGTCGCTGATGCGCGTGGCGACCGAAGAGCCGCATGAATCGCCGCGCGGGATGTTCGAGCCGGGGCGCACGCGCTCGTTCGGCAAAAAAACGGTGACGCCGAAGAACGCCAGCCAGCGGCGCTATATGGAAGAGATCGAGAAGCACGACATGATGTTCGGCATCGGGCCGGGCGGCACGGGGAAAACGTACATTGCGGTGGCTATGGCCGTGAGCGCGCTGCTGACCAAGCAGGTGAACCGCATCATCCTGGCGCGGCCGGCGGTGGAAGCGGGGGAGCGGCTGGGATTTTTGCCGGGGACGCTGCAGCAGAAGATCGATCCGTACATGCGGCCGTTGTACGACGCGCTTTACGACATGCTGGATGCGGACAAGCTCGACCGTTTTCTGGAAAAGGGAATGATTGAAGTTGCGCCGCTGGCGTTCATGCGCGGGCGCACTTTGAATGATTCGTTTGTGATTTTGGATGAGGCGCAGAACACCACTAGCGAGCAGATGAAAATGTTCTTGACGCGGCTGGGCTTCAATTCGAAGGCAGTAATCACCGGCGACGTGACGCAGATTGACCTGCCCGCGGGCAAGAAATCGGGATTGATCGAAGCGCTGGAAGTGTGCGGGAAGATCGAAGGAATCGGCGTGTTGCAATTCGGCGAAAAGGATGTCGTGCGGCACAACCTGGTGCAGCAGATCATCCGCGCGTATGAGGAGTATGATGTAGCTCACCCGCAACGGGGCCCGAATGCCGGCGGTGGTGGAGCGAACGGGAAAGCCGAAGCGCGCAGCAAAGAAGCCGTGAAAGATCCGAGCCACGAAACTCAGCAAGGATGATCGTGAACCGCCAACGGACGGTACGCCTGGCGCGGCGGCCGCTCGAGTTATTTCTGGGCCGTGTGCGGGACGAGCTTGGCCTCGGCGCGGCGGAGGTCACTGTCTGTTTGGTGAGCGACGCGGAGATCGCGCGCATGAATGAGTCATATCGCAAGAAGAAGGGGCCGACGGACGTGCTGTCGTTTCCGGCGGTCGCGCGGCGCAGACCGGTGCGTGCGCGGCGCAAGTTGCAGGCGGTCAAGGCGGGCGAATACCTGGGCGACATTGCGATTTCTCCCGCAACAGCCCGGCGTTACGCTAAGGAATTGGGAAGGACGCTTCCGAGTGAACTGCGCGTTTTGATCCTTCACGGGGTATTGCACCTCTTGGGCTACGACCACGAAACCGACCGTGGTGAAATGGACCGCATCGAAAGAAGATTGCGGAAGCGATTCGGGCTGGCATGAGCATGCTTCGTTGGGTGTACGCGCTGGGTGTTGTAGTTCTGGCTTTTGGCCTGCCTGTTTTTTCCTACCTTGCGCTGATTTACCGCGAACTCGGCCGCATGACCACGGGCCGTTTCCACGAACACCTGGACATTTTTGAAGCGGAGATCGAGCCTAAGCTGCGCATTAATCGTCGCAGCGGAGGGCGAACCTTCCGCATCTTGGGACATTTCTGGCTGGCGTTTCTCGTTCTGGAAACCACGCGCGGAGTGGTCTATTTCGTGCCGGGAAGGTGGGAATCGTTCGTCCAATTCTGCGTTTTTCTCGCGCTGGAAGTCGTCATCGCCATGCATTTCATTCCAGACATGTTGTTGTATCGGACGACCGGACGATGGCTGCTGCCGCTCTTGCCCGTCATTCGCGGATTCATGTGGCTGGTTTGGCCGGTGCGCGTTTTTCTGGAAGGCGCTGAATCGCTTGCGCGTATCTCCGAGCAGGACGCGCAGAAAACGGAAGAGCAGCGCACGGAGGAAGGAATCGAGGCGCTGGTAGAAGCCGCCGAAGAAGAGGGCATCATCGAGCCGGAGCAAGCGGACTTGATCGAGCAGGTCGTGGAATTCAGCGACAAACGCGTGCGCGAAGTGATGACGCCGCGGCCGGACATCGTGGCTATTTCCGCGGAGTCCACTCTGGAAGAGCTTCACGCCAAAGTGGTGGAGACAAAATTTTCCAAGCTGCCAGTGTATGAAAAATCACTCGATGACATTTTCGGCGTCGTTTACGCGCAGGATTTGCTGCACATCGCCGACCAGGACTTGCCGAAACGCAAAGTGCGCGAACTGGCGAAGCCCGTGCTCTTCATGCCGGAGACCAAAGCGGGTTCGGATTTGCTGCGCGAGATGCGGCAAAAAGGCCAGCCGATGGCGGTGGTCATCGATGAGCATGGAACGGTCGCGGGAATCGCCACGGTCGAGGATCTCGTCGAGGAGATTGTGGGAGAAAGCGGCTACGATGACAAAGAGCCGGCGCCCGATGTGGTGCGCGAGCCCGACGGAGGGCTGGTGATGCGCGGAAGCATGGCCATCGGAGACGCCGAGGATTTGCTGGGCGTGAAGTTTGGAGACAAGGCCGACGAAGCGGTGACCACGATGGCGGGATTGCTCAGCCACGTTTCGGGCAAAGTTCCTACCCCTGGAGACAAGATCGACTTAGAGGGTTATCGTTTTGAAGTGCTGGAAGCCAACCAAAGAAAAGTGCTGCGGCTGCGCATTCGCAAACAAGCGGCAGCCGTCGCTCCGAGGCAAGGTTAGTGCGTGCGAGCTGGGAGCAGGAAGAGAGTTCAGAGTGCGAGATTGTGATGCCTAAGAGAGAAAATTCACCGGAGGGGGCGAAGAAGTCGTTTCGATCGGGATTCGTGGCCATTCTAGGCCGACCGAACGCGGGGAAGTCCACGCTGATCAACAGGCTGGTTGGGCAAAAAGTGGCCATCGTAACTTCAAAGCCGCAGACCACGCGCAACCGCATTCAGGGAATTGTAAACAAGCCGGAAGGCCAGATCGTTTTCATCGATACGCCGGGGTTGCACGCTGCGGATTCGGCATTGGGACGCCAGATGATGCAAGAAGTCGCCGCAGCCGTCGAGGGAATCGAGATAATGCTGTTGGTAGTGGATGCGACGCATACGCAGCCGCATGCCGATGAATTGCTGCTCGAACGCGCGCGACGATTCCGCGGCAAGACGATTCTGGCGCTGAATAAAGTCGACCGTTTGCCGAAGCCCAAGCTGCTGCCGATGATCGAAGCATTCCAAAGAGCGTTTGCGTTCGAAGCTATCGTGCCGATCTCGGCGCTGAAGGGCAGCGGCTGCGAAGAGTTGCAGGACGAAATTCTGAAACATCTTCCTGAAGGTGAACCGTATTTTCCGGAAGACCAGGTTACGGACCAGCCGGAACGATTCCTGGCAGCGGAGATTGTGCGCGAGAAAGCGATCCAGGTGATGTATCACGAAGTGCCGTACGCGCTGGCAGTGATCGTGGAGAAATTCGAGGGAAGTCCCAAGCTGCTGCGCATCGAGGCGACCATGAACGTCGAGCGGGACACGCAGAAGAAAATTCTGATCGGTCACAAAGGCGATATGCTCAAAAAAATCGGGACCGCCGCTCGCAAAGAATTGGAAGAAATTTTCGGCACCAAGGTCTATTTGGGATTGTTCGTAAAAGTCGTGCCCGACTGGCGCGAAAGCCCGCAAAAAGTCCGCGAACTGGACTGGCATTTCCAACTCGAAGGACTTACTCACGACCAGGAAGAGTAGTCCGCCCGTTAGTGCAAGTTGAGAATGTTTGAGGGGCCCACTCGACTGGAATTAGTTGTGTGGGTTCCAAGCCAACATTACCCGGTTATTCCGGGGCTGCGATGCCGAGGGATTTCAGCTTCCGGTAGAGGTGGCTGCGTTCGAGGCCTAGAGCGACGGCGGTCTGCGTCATGTTCCAGCGATGTTCCTGCAGTTTCCGCAGAATAAATTCGCGTTCGTAGGCGCTGCGGGCTTCATGCAGCGTGGAATAGGGATGCTGCGGGCTTTCCGCCACGCCGCGGAAAAGCTCGGGCGGGAGATGGTGCGGCTCGATGCGGACCTGCGGGCAGACGATGACGAGGCGCTCGACAAGATTGCGCAGCTCGCGCACGTTGCCCGGCCAGGGATAGCGAATCAGGATGTCCATAGCGCTCTCGCTGAGTTCGCGAGTCTTTTTTCCATAGGCGGAGCTGAATTCATTTAAGAAGTAGCGCGAGAGCGTGGGAACGTCCTCTTTGCGGTCGCGCAGAGGCGGCACAAAAAAGGGAATCACGTTCAAGCGATAGAAAAGATCCTGGCGGAAGGCCCCACGCGAGATTTCCTGCTCCAGATTTTTATTGGTGGCCGCAAGAACACGAACATCCACGGTCATCGTCTGGCTGGAGCCGACAGGCTCGAAGCGCTGCTCTTCCAGTACGCGCAAGACTTTCGACTGCGTGCGCAAGCTCATATCGCCGATTTCGTCCAGAAAGAGCGTGCCGCCGTCGGCCTTCTGAAATTTGCCGATTTTATCTTCCGTCGCCCCGGTGAAGCTGCCTTTGATGTGGCCGAAGATTTCCGATTCGATCAACTCTTCCGGAATGGCCGCGCAATTCACTTCCACAAACGGACCTTTACTGCGCAAGCTGGCGGCATGCAGCGCTCTTGCCACGAGTTCTTTGCCCGTGCCGCTTTCGCCGTAAATCAACACCCGTCCATTGGTGGGCGCGGTGACGGCGATCTGCTGGCGCAGAGCCTTCATGGGCACGCTTTCACCGACCACCTGATAACGGCGGCCAAGCTCGCTGCGCAAGCGCTGGTTTTCTTCTTCAAGGCGGCGCTGCAAAACGGCATTGTGAACCAGCACGATGATTTTCTCGATACTCAACGGCTTCTCGATAAAATCGAACGCGCCGAGCTTCGTCGCGCGCACCGCGGTCTCGATGGTGCCGTGCCCGGAAATCATGATGACCGCCGGAGGCCGCTGGATGACCTGCATGCGGCTGAGGGCTTCGAGACCGTCCATGCCGGGCAGCCAGACGTCGAGAAGCACAACTTCAATGTCGCCCGCGGCGGCGCGCACCAACGCCTCTTCCGCCGAACCCACGGCTTCGACGTGGTAGCCTTCGTCCCGCAGGATGGAGGATAGCGATTCGCGGATACCAGCTTCGTCATCGACAACGAGGAGATGAGGTCTTGGGGTCATCGCGAGGCTTCCGCCCCGTTGTGTTCACCGACGGAAGCGGTTGAGAAATCCGCGACGGGCAGCTCGACGAGGAACCGCGAACCGACGGGATGATTGTCCTCCACATGGATGCTGCCGCCGTGCTCGGCAATGATGCGTGCGGCGATGGCGAGACCGAGGCCGGTGCCACGATCCTTTGTGGAGAACTGCGGAAGAAAAAGCTTGTCTTTGTCCTCCGGAGAGATGCCGTGGCCGGTGTCGGCGACGGAAATTTCCACGGTTTCGGCGTCGGCAAGAGCACGCGTGGAAACGAGAATCTCGCGGCAGCTGGAATGTTCGAGAGCCTCCGCGGCATTGTCGATCAAATTGACGACCACGCTGCGCAGTAGCCCGCTATCCGCGCGAACGGCGGGAAGATTTTCCGCGAGCGTGGTTTTCACCAGGATGCCGTCGAGCCGGCCGGAAAACACTTCCAGCGCTTCGTGGACGATGGCATTGGCGTTGGTGGGCGTGAGCTTGGCGGTGGGGAATCGGACGAATTGAGAAAACTCATTGACCAGAGCGGCCAGCGTGGACACTTCGCGTTCGATCAGCCGCGAGCATTCGTGCACGAGTTTGGCGAGTTCCGCCTCGCGCGGCGTTGGGGATTCGGAAGGGTCGCGGCGTTCCAGGAAGCGCGAGAGCCGCTGTGCGGAAAGCTGAATGGGCGTAAGCGGGTTCTTGATTTCGTGCGCAATGCGGCGCGCGACTTCCTGCCAGGCGGCGGATTTCTGCGCTCGGAGCATCTCGGTCAGGTCGTCGAGCACCAGTACGTAACCGTTGTTGGCGCGGCGCGGTCCCAGCGAACTTACCGTCACGGCGAGGTGCAGCACGCGCCCGGAAACCACAGTTTCGATTTCGCGCGAAACAACCCCCGTGCGCAGCGAACGGCGCATGAGGTATTGCACGGTGCGCGACGCGTCCGGACCTAGTAGCTGCTCGGTGGAGTGCAGATCAGCCAGAGCGACGCCGAACATGCGCGCAACCGAGGTATTGGCCCGCAGGATGGTTCCCGAAGGGTCGAGCGAGATAACGCCGGTGGGGATATTCTCGAGAACCGTTTCCATGAGATGCCGGCGGCGTTCCAGTTCCTGCACGGCTTGCTGGAGATTGCGCGTGAACTGGTCGATCTGCGAGCGACTGTCGCTAAGTTGCGTGGTCATGGTGTTGAAGGAACGCACCAGAACGCCTAGTTCGTCCTGCACCTGTTCGGGAACCTGGTATTCGAAATTGCCCGCGGACACTTCGCGCGTGCCCTCCGCCAAAGCCTGAATGGGCACGGTGACTTGTTTTGCGAGGAACAGGGCCACCCACATCGCGGAGAAGAGCACCAGAAGCGTAAAGAAAAGCAGGATGAGCAACATCTGGCGCTTCAAAGCGCGGAGGTTTTGCTTCTCGCTGTCGTACGCGCGCGACTGCGCTTGAATCTCGGTGACGCGCTGATAGAAGTTGGGGCTGGTGCGGTACGCAGTGACCAGAAAGCCTTCCTTGTGCGAACTGTCCGGCGTGAGCGGAAGGCGTGCCGCCAAATAGGTCTTCCCGCCGGCGTCCCATAGTTCGATGCCGCTGGGCATCATCCGCGTCATGGTCCCCAGCACGTTCGGCTGGGTACACAGCGCTTGGGTACGATCTTCGGGAGGGCTATCGCAAATCACGCCACCGCGAATCGCTTTGCCGTTTTGATCCACGATCCAAGCCGCGTCAGCGCCTGAGGCAAAGACGTGCTGCAGAAGCAATTCCGTTGAACCGGAGACAAACGGTTTGGCTTGAATGGCGATGGCATGCAAACGAGGAACTTGCGAGCGGCCGAGGTCATTCAGCAGGAGCTGCGTCTGCTCGGAAACGATTTCAAGGGGGCGCGGAAACCAGCGGGCCAAAGTGCGGTTCAGAAGGGAGTAGCTCACAAAAAACATGAACAGCACGGGAAGAAGAGAAATGGCCATGGCGCCCGCGACCATTTTTGTTTTGAAGCGCGCGCCTAGATGTTCCTTGCTACGCTCTGCCAAAAGACGCAAGGTGTTGCGCGCGAGAATCAAACCAAAGACGAGCAAAGCGGCGGTAATAAAACTGGTAACCGCATAAAGGGTAAGGGGATCGCGCCAATTCTTCGGTTCGAACGGCACATCGAGCGAACCAAACGTAAATACCGCGGCCATTAGCAGCGTCAGGAAAATGCCACCGAGAACGAGGCGCCAGCGCTGCTTGGAATCTAGACGGCTCATAAGATCGATACCAAGAAACGCGCCCCCGTGGCCAAGCGGAGACTACGGAGGACGACGATCGGTCCGCGCCGAACAAAGCCGTTGGGGCCGCAGACACTTTTCGTCAGCGTCGTCGGGCGATGGTCGCTTTTTGGCATAAGGAGGGGCAAAAGCATCTCTAAGGCAAGATAGCCACCGGACGAAGCCAAGTCAAGAAATCCACCTGTCCCAGTTTTCGTGAACCTGCCCTTGCGAACAGGTATTAGCCATTTCAGAACTATCCCTGAATTTCCACGTACCCTCGTCGCCGCCATTTGCTATGGTGAGCGCTGGGTGCAAACCGGTTAGGGAGTACTGCGGATGTCCGTCCGTTTGGGCGAAATTTTAATCAAAGAGAGCCTGATCACGCAGGACCAGCTCCAGAAGGCGCTGGAGTTCCAGCGCGCCAATGGTGGCAAGTTGGGAAGCTGCCTGACGAAGATGGGCTTCATCACCGATGATGACATCACGGGTGTGCTCTCCCGGCAGTACGGCGTTCCCTCCATCAATTTGAAGTTCTACGAGATCGATCCCACGGTCATTAAGTTGATTCCCCAGGATACGGCTCTGCGTTACCAGGTGATTCCGCTTTCGCGCGTTGGCTCAGTGCTGACCATCGCGATGACCGATCCCACCAACGTATTTGCGATGGACGACATCAAGTTCATGACCGGGTTCAACGTCGAACCTGTCGTGGCTTCTGAATCGGCCATCGGAGAGGCGATTACCCGCTTCTATGGCGGCTCGGAAGCCAACGCGGAAGAACTCAGCAAGATGATGAAAGACCTGGTCGATGACGACCAGGAACTGGAACTGGCCGCGGAAGAATCTGAGCTGGACACCGCGACGCTCGAGAAAGCGGCGGAAGAAGCTCCCATCATCAAGCTCGTGAACCTCATCTTGACGGACTCCGTCAAGCGCGGAGCCAGCGATATTCACCTTGAGCCTTACGAACTGGAGATGCGCGTGAGGTTCCGCATTGACGGCCAGCTCGCCACGGTCATGACCCCACCCTTGCGGCTGAAGGACGCCATTACCAGCCGCTTGAAGATCATGGCGAAACTGGACATCGCGGAAAAGCGTTTGCCGCAAGACGGCCGCATCATGATCAAGTACAGGGCCGACGGCAAGAAAAAGGAATTGGACTTCCGCGTCTCTACCGTACCTACCCTCTATGGCGAAAAAGTCGTCATGCGGTTGCTGGACAAGGAAAACCTGCGGCTGGACATGACCAAGCTGGGGTTTGAACCCGAGTCGCTGAGGAAATTCGAACGCAACATTTTGAAGCCCTACGGCATGGTGTTGGTCACCGGCCCAACGGGTTCGGGCAAAACCAACACGCTGTATTCCTCAGTCGCCACTCTGAACAAAGTCGATACCAACATCATGACCGCGGAAGATCCCGTCGAGTTCCAGCTCGCCGGCATCAACCAGGTGCAGATGAAGGAACAGATCGGGCTGAACTTTGCGGCGGCCTTGCGCGCCTTTCTGCGGCAGGACCCTAACATCATCCTGGTCGGCGAGATCCGCGATTTTGAAACGGCGGAAATTGGAGTCAAAGCCGCGCTGACAGGCCATTTGGTGCTCTCGACGCTGCACACCAACGACGCGCCGTCCACGATCAGCCGCTTGATGAACATGGGCATCGAACCTTTTCTCGTGGCCACTTCGGTGAATTTGATTTGCGCCCAGCGCCTGGTGCGCCGGATCTGCGTGAACTGTAAAGAAGAACTTGAAGTCCCCCAACAGGCTCTGATTGACGCCGGGTACACACCCGAAGAAGCCAAAGTCACCAAGATTTATCACGGCAGAGGCTGTTCGACCTGCAATAAGGGCGGATACAAAGGCCGCACGGGTTTGTACGAGGTGATGGAGATCAACGACGAACTTCGGGAACTGATTCTTGTCGGAGCTTCGTCCCTGGAACTGAAGAAGAAAGCCATCGAGCAGGGCATGATCACGCTGCGGCGCAGCGGATTGACGAAGGTGGCCCTGGGGCAGACAACCATGGAAGAAGTTTTGCGCGAGACGGTTCTTTAAGAAGAAGGTGAGTGATGGCCGGAATTACGCTGAGCGAATTGCTGAAAAAGATGATCGAGATGGGGGGCAGCGATCTGCACATCACCACCAACAGCGCTCCGCGCGTGCGCGTACACGGACGGCTGCGTCCGCTGGACATGCCACCGCTCACGGCCGCGGACACTAAATCGCTCGCGTACAGCGTTCTTACCGACGCGCAGAAGCACCGCTTTGAGGAAAACCTCGAACTCGACTTTTCGTTTGGTTTGAAAAACCTGGCGCGTTTCCGCGGCAACGTTTTTAACCAGCGCGGCGCGGTTGGCGCAGTATTCCGCACCATTCCTTGGGAGATCAAGGGCTTTGATGCGTTGGGCCTTCCGTCGGTGGTGAAGGGCTTGTGCGACAAGCCCCGCGGGCTGGTTTTGGTGACCGGTCCGACCGGTTCGGGAAAATCAACGACGCTCGCCGCCATGCTCGACAAAATCAACGCCGAGCGCGAAGAGCACATGATCACCATCGAGGACCCCATCGAGTTTCTCCACAATCACAAGAAATGCCTCGTGAATCAGCGCGAAGTCCATGCCGACACGCATTCGTTCGCGAACTCGCTGCGCGCCGCGCTTCGTGAAGATCCCGACGTCGTGCTCATCGGTGAAATGCGCGACCTCGAAACCATCGAATCCGCACTGCGCATCGCCGAAACCGGCCACTTGACCTTCGCCACCCTGCACACCAACTCCGCGGCGTCTACCATCAACCGTATCATCGACGTTTTCCCCTCCCACCAACAGCCGCAAATCCGCGCGCAGCTCTCCATGGTGCTGGAAGGAATTCTTTGTCAGGCGCTTTTGCCGCGCTCCGACAACCGCGGCCGCGTGATGATCATGGAAGTGCTCATACCCACGCCGGCCATCCGCAACCTGGTGCGTGAAGACAAAATTCACCAGATTTATTCCGCTATGCAGACGGGCACCGGACAGACCGGTATGCAGACGTTCAACCAGGGTCTGGCGAGCGCGTACTTCGCAAAATTGATCACGCTGGATATGGCGCTATCGCGTTCTTCGAACGCGGATGAGCTGCAAGACATGATTAATCGTGGCGTATCCATGCCCGGCAACAATTCGAAGACGCCGGTGGCGGCGAAGCGATAACGATTTTCGGAAGGCTGAGTGGCTTTCCGTTGAACAGCTTGAGGGACTGAGGAGGTAAGCATATGCCGGACTATAAATATCGGGGAACGAACCGCTCCGGTGGCAGCGTGAGCGGGGTGATGACCGCCGGAAGCAAGTCGGAGCTGCAGAACATGCTGCGGCGTCAGCAGATCACGCCCACAAAGATGTCCGAGAAAGGCCGGGAGTTCAACATCCCGAGCTTTGGCGGTGGCGTGAACGCCAAGGAACTGGCCATCTTCACGCGCCAGTTCTCGGTTATGATCGATGCCGGCTTGCCTCTCGTGCAGTGCCTGGAGATTCTTGCCAGCCAGCAGGAGAACAAGACCTTTCAAAAGGTCCTGACCGGCACGCGCGGAGCGGTGGAAGGTGGAGCCACGCTTTCGGCCGCCATGCGCAGCTCCCCAAAGGTTTTCGACGCCCTGTATGTCAACATGGTGGAAGCCGGCGAAACGGGCGGTATTCTCGACACCATTTTGCAGCGCCTCTCCACCTACATCGAAAAGAACGTCAAGCTGCAGCGCGCCGTTAAGTCCGCCATGGTTTATCCCGTGGGCGTTCTGACAGTCGCCGCCGCGGTCATCACCCTCTTGCTGTGGAAAGTCGTTCCCATTTTCGCCACGTTGTTCACGGGGCTGGGCGTGGACTTGCCCCTGCCAACGCGCATTGTTGTAGGCTTGAGCAATTTCGTGGGCAGCATTTTCGGCTTCTTGATCGTTGTGGGAGTCGCAGGCTCGCTTGTCGCCTTGAAAGTCTGGTACGGCACGCCACAAGGGCGCTATGCCATCGACGCAACGATATTGAAACTGCCGGTGCTCGGTCTCTTGATGCGAAAGATTGCCGTGGCGCGTTTTACCCGCACGCTCGGGACGTTGATTGCCAGCGGTGTCCCGATCCTGGAGGGGTTGGACATTACCGCGAAAACGGCGGGAAATGCGGTTGTCGAGCGGGCCCTGCAAAAAGTCCGGCGGTCCCTCGAAGAAGGCAAATCCCTCACCGAGCCATTGAAGGAATCCGAAGTATTTCCTGGCATGGTTACACAAATGATTGCGGTCGGCGAGCAGACCGGTGCCATGGATGCGATGTTGCAGAAAATTGCCGATTTCTACGAAGAAGAAGTGGATGCGGCGGTGAAGGACATGTTGACAGCGCTCGAGCCGATCATGATCGTATTTCTGGGTTTGGTGGTCGGCGGAGTGGTTATCTCCTTATATCTGCCGCTCTTCTCGCTCATCGGTAAGTTGAGCGAAGCGCACTAATCGCGGCGACTGCGCCGCGCGGAACGCCCGAGCCAGGATAGGAAGGGAAGAACTGTTCTGTTCTCCACCTTGTCTCGCTGGACCTTTTGCCGCTTCGCGGCAGCGCGTATTTAAGAAGACTTGCTGACTGGATCGGCCGGGGGACGCGGGCGATCGATGGACCAAAGTTTCACTTCGCGAGAATGGCTGGACTGGCTGACACGCGTTCGCCTGCTGATGATCGCGCTCATCCTTGCTGTAGGCGTGGTGTGGCCGCAGTACCTTCCCGTCTCCGCCGCCAATCGCTATTTTCTTCCGCTGGTCATCTTTTGGATCACCCTGGCGGTCTTGCACCTGATTCTGGTGCGATGGATACCCGGCGCGGAATGGCACGGCGGACTACAGGTTGCCAGCGACGTGCTGATGATTTCCGCGCTGGTGTACACCACCGGGCTGCCCGAGAGCTATTTCATTTCGCTGTACCTCCTGGTGATCATTGTCGCCAGTATTCTTTTTTCTCGCCGCGCGGCTTTTGCGACCGCCGCCTCGTGCCTTGCTTTTCTCGGCGGCATGACGGCGCTCGCTTATGCCGGAAAGATTCCTCGCACCTTCACAAGCTTCGTCACGGCGGAGAGCTTGCGTGTCTGGTTTCTGAGCAATTTGTTCGGTTTCTTCGCCGTCGCCTACCTGGCCAGCCTGCTCGCCCAGTCTCTCCGCCGCAAAGGACTGGAACTCGAGGAAAAGCGCGAGGAGCTGCTTGACCTCCAGGACTTTACCGAGGACATCATCCACTCCATGCGCGGCGGCCTGATCACCACGGACCTTGAAGGACATATCGTCCTGCTGAATCGCACGGGCGAGGAAATCCTTGGTCATCGTTTTGCCGTCATTCGTGGCCAAAAACTGCAGGACATCAGCGAGAACTTCTGGTCGCCCGTGGTGCAGGGGACTGGCGAGGGGCTTGCCTTGCGCAAAGAGATCGAATTCCGCACGCCCGAGGGCCAGCAAAGGTATCTGGGAATCAGCATCTCCCCGCTTCGCTCCAGGGACACGCGGCGCAGCGGCTACGTTTTCAACTTTCAGGATCTCACCGACATGCGGCGACTCGAGCAGGAAGTCGCCACCAAAGAACGCATGGCTGCGCTGGGACGTCTCTCCGCTGCGATTGCCCACGAAATCCGCCAGCCGCTCACCGCCATGGCCGGGGCGGTGAAAGAGCTTGCGCGCCTTGTTCCCCTGGAAGAAGACGAAAAAAACCTAGTGGGGATAGTCAGCAGGGAGTCGGAACGCCTGAATCACATCATTACAGACTTCCTGAATTATTCGCGTGAGAAGAGTTACGAGTTCGCCGAAGCGGACGTGCGCGAGCTTCTGGACGAGACGCTGGTGCTGATCGAGAAAAAACCGGAAATCGAAGCCAAATACCGCATTCTTCGCTCCTTCAATGGCCGGCAATTGCGCGCTCGCGTGGATGCCAGCAAGATCCGGCAAGTGTTCTGGAACCTGTGCGACAACGCCCTCCGCGCCATGCCGGACGGCGGGACCCTCACCGTGGGCCTCGAAGAAAAGCCTTTCTGGCTGCGCATCGCCTTCCGCGATACGGGCATCGGTCTGGACGCCAAGCAAAGATCCAAGATTTTCGAACCGCTGCAATCGGGTTTCGAAGGTGGCACCGGGCTGGGTCTTTCCATCGTTTATCAAATTGTTCAGGCGCACAGCGGAAGAATCAGCGTCATTTCCGAGAAAGATCGTGGCGCGGAATTCATTGTGGAATTGCCGCGAGTCGCGTGAGGCACTATGCAGGGAACCAAACCGGCGGTGAAAGAAACCGGCAGGGACACCGCGCACATCCTTGTGGTCGACGACGAGCGCTCCATCTGCGAGCTTCTGGAAATCACCTTTCGCAAGGAAGGCTATCGCGTTGAGGTAGCGCATAGCGTGGAAGCCGCAAAGCGCAAGCTCGAATCGCAGATCTTCGACATCGTCATCTCGGACGTTCGCATGCCCGGGGCTGGTGGCGTCGACCTTCTCAAATTCACAAAAGAAATTTCCCCGAACTCTTTTTTCCTGTTGATCACCGGCGTGCCCACCGTCGAGACGGCCATCGCGGCCATCAATTCGGGAGCGGACCGCTACGTCATTAAGGACCACGAACTTGTCGACCAGTTGCGCCGCGCCGTTCATGAAGTGTCCGAAAACCTCAAATGGAAAAAAGAAGCCGGCTACCTGCGCAGGGAACTTCGCCGCCTTACGGGTCTGGACAATATCATCGGGCAAAGCCCAAAAATGCGCGCTATCTTTGATTTGATTCAGACCGTGGCGCCGCAGTCCAGCAGAATGTTGATCACCGGCGAGAGCGGCACCGGTAAGGAACTGGTCGCCCGTGCCATCCACGAAAACAGTGCGCGTGCGCAAGCGCCCTTTATCACCATCAATTGCGGCGCGTTCCCGGAAACATTGCTGGAGTCCGAACTGTTCGGCTATATGAAAGGCGCCTTCACCGGGGCGAACGAGAACCGCCAGGGGCTTTTCCAGGCCGCCCACGGCGGCACCCTGTTCATGGACGAAATCGGGAACATGAGCCTCACCATGCAGGTAAAACTCTATCGCGTCCTGCAGGAGGGCAAAGTCCGGCCCGTTGGCAGCACGGAAGAGACCGACGTGGACGTGCGCATCATCGCCGCGACCAACAAGGAGTTCGAAAAAGAGATTGCCGAAGGCCGCTTCCGCGAAGATCTTTATTACCGCCTGAGCGTTATTCCCATTCAACTGCCCGCGCTGCGGGAGCGCCGCGAGGACATCCCTTTGCTCGCGCGTCATTTTCTCGAACGCTTCCGCAAGAGCATGGAAAAGCCCATCGAAGGCATCTCACCGGAAGCCATGCGGCATCTCGAAGCCTATGACTGGCCGGGCAACGTCCGTGAGCTTGAGAACACCATGGAAAGAGCGGTGGCCTTGGAATCGGGGCCGGAGATTTCTGTGCGCGTCTTGCCGGACCGCATCGCGGGTTACGCCACGCACTCCCGCGCCGCGGAGAGCAACGGAAGCGCGCTTGCCTTTCCTCTGGAGGGCCTTGATTTTGAGAAAGCAATTGCGGAAACCGAGCGGCTCTATTTGCAGGGAGCTCTCGAAAAGGCCAATGGCGTTCGCACTCGCGCTTCTGAGCTACTGAAGATCAGCTACCGCTCCTTCCGCCACTACGCAAAAAAACACAACCTGTAAAATGAAAGCCAACTTCATTTTGCGGCTATGGCGCTCGGTGTCGAACTATGAGAAGGCGCTCTTTCTCGTATTTGTTCTGGGCCTCCCCTTCCTCGATCCATTTGTGGCCGGGGACGGTGTCGGGTTCTACGCCTACGTCCGCTCTCCTTTGATCGATCACAATTTTAGTTTTTCGTCGGACTGGGAAAATCCGAAAAGAGACCTGCAGCAGCTCTTCCTCGTCGATCATTTTGTGGAAAATCCCATAACCAAGACCGGGCATTTGCCCAATTACTATCCAGTTGGACCTGCAATGCTCTGGAGCCCCTTCCTGATTGTCACCCACGTTGCGGTTCTTGTGTCCATGCGCCTGGGTGCTCATGTCCTGGCCGATGGCCATTCCTGGCCTTACATGATAGCGATGGCCAGCGCAACTGCGCTATACGGGTTCGCGGGACTATGTCTCTCCTTCGCCGTGGCGCGAAGATTCGTCGCCGAACGATGGGCCTTTTGGGCCACCCTCGGCATATGGATGGCCACGCCCCTGCCGGTCTTTATGTATTTGTGCCCGTCCTGGCCGCACACGCACTCCGTTTTCGTGAACTCTCTCTTCCTCTGGTACTGGCTTCGAACGCGCGGCTCAAGAACACCTCGTCAATGCTTGCTGCTTGGCCTGCTTAGCGGCCTGATCATTGAAGTTCACTATCCTAATGTCGTTTTTCTTCTAGCCCCAGCGTACGAAATCGTTGCCTCTTATGTCGAGGCATGGCGAAAGCGGTTCCAGGGCCCTCACGGACTCCTGGAGTCCGCAAAACGGCATTCGCTATGGGCCGCGGGTATTCTCGTCGCCCTGCTTCCAACGTTCGTAACGCGACAGATTGTGTTCGGAAATCCTTTCTCGGTGGGGGCCTACTCCCTTTGGAATTGGAAGGCTCCAGCATTTGGACCTGTCTTATTTTCTACCGACCACGGGGTTCTGGTATTCGCGCCAATTCTCGTCCTGGCGCTCGCCGGGCTCGTTTATCTTTGCAGGCTGCAGCCGGACTTAGGAGTGACTTGCGTTTCGATCGTGATTGCCTTCTACTGCATCATTGCTTTCTATCCTTGGTGGAGTGGAGTATTTGGGCCCGGCAATCGCTACTTTCTCTCCCTGACGCCTCTGTTTATTCTCGGCTTGGGCTATTTGTTTGGTCTTGCGGAACGCCTTTGGAGAAATGAACGGGCAACTGCGTTGCGGCTCGTCCCGCTCACTCTCGTGTTTGTCCTTTGGAATTTGGGTCTGATCTTCCAGTGGCAAACGCATCTGATGCCGCGGTTCGGTCCCGTCTATTGGGAAGAAATCGTCTATAATCAATTTCGAATTGTCCCGTCGCAGGTTCTGCACGATTTGTGCGAGCGATTTTTTCTGTTGAAGGGGTAAAGTCGTTTAGCGTGTGTTTACTGTGCGATAATTTATCCCGCCTGCAATTGTTGCACTTACTCTGATTCTCGCCAGCGAGTCTGACCGTTTGGATTGTTTAGATTTCTCCCGGGGCCCATTTGGACGACGGACAGGTATGGGCAGGATGGAAAGATTTTCCATATTTGGCCATTCCGGGCCGAGTAAAATCGTTACAATTCCCCACCCAAGCCCACTTATCGGTCCGGACGCCCCCGACAGGCAGTCAACCGTCCCCTCGTAAGTGATTTATTTTGTGAATGTTATGTGGAATGGCTGCTTTCGGTATCAGTTTTCCCAGAGTGGTACGGTCCTTGCTTCCAGAAGTACCGTGTGTACCGCAAGTACAATCGTTCCAAGGAGCAAGCACTGAAATGAAGAAGCAAAAGGGTTTTTCTCTCATCGAACTGCTGATTGTTGTGGCCATCATTCTGATCATCGCGGCTATCGCTATTCCGAACCTCTTGCGCTCGAAGATGGCCGCCAACGAGTCCTCGGCGGCGGGTTCGGTTCGCTCTATTGTTACCGCACAGGTGACGTTTAACTCCACCTACGGCATCGGTTATGCCACCTCTCTGGCGATCTTGGGCGGCGCGGCCATCCCTTGCACGGCTACCTCGACGAACGCTTGCTTGCTCGATCCGGTTATCAGCAGCGGTACCAAGAGCGGTTACACCCTTACGACGAACTCGCCCGGTGGCACGGATGGTACCTTTGCCGTGGCTGCGGTTCCGGTAACTCTCAACGTCACGGGAAACGCCGGCTTCTGCGCGGATGAATCGCTGGTGGTGAGGAGACAGGTACCGTCTCCAGCCGCCGGACCGTCGACCGACACGGCCTGCGAAGCTTGGACGGCTCTCCAGTAGTAGCGTTGTCTTGAGGAAGGGGGGATCGCGTCCCCCCTCTTTTTTTTCGCGGCCCAGGTTGTCCAACAGGAAATGGGTGCGATGGAAGTCCTTGCTAGAGGATTGCTGGCACGCGAGATAAGCTCTCGTTTTTGGCCGTATTCATCAAAACCAAAGTTACTGGCTTCCGGCGATTCCGCTTGCGTGTACTGTTCAATCTCCAATCCCGCCTGCTGCGTGTTCCAAAGAGTAAGACAACAATGAGGTCTGCTCGGTAATCCCCACCTGTCGGCAAACCTCGACAATGGGCACATCTACACTCCGTCTGTTTCACCCGGCCCCTATCTGGTCTCCAGAAAGACGCTTCCCCCCTCACGTAAGATCTCCATTTTCACGTAAGATTCTGCGAGAATTTAACTCTCAAAGCGTGTCAAGACCATTTGGGGGCCGACCAATCTCCGTCTCTTCAGTTGGCCAGCCGATTTCCGTCGCCCCGTAGTGACGAAAATGGTCACTTTGCCGTGGTTTGGCACCTTTTGAGAGCGCGTACAACACTCCCTTGCCCAATAGAATGGACATAGAAGTCCTTTAGTATCTTTAGATTATGAAAGTTAGCCGCGGTTGCGACCCTTCCTCGAAGAATGGCTATCGCCTTGCCCTATGGTATGGCGTGCTCTGGCACTAGAAACAAATCTCAAGGAGACTGCATTAACATGAAGAAACAAAAGGGTTTCTCTCTTATCGAATTGCTGATCGTCGTGGCGATCATTTTGATCATCGCGGCCATCGCCATTCCGAACCTCTTGCGCTCGAAGATGGCTGCCAACGAGTCCTCGGCGGCGGGTTCGGTTCGCTCCATCGTTACCGCACAGGTGACGTTTAACTCCACCTACGGCATCGGTTATGCCACGACTCTGGGTGCTTTGGGCGGAGCGGCCATCCCTTGCACGGCCACCTCGACGAACGCTTGCTTGCTCGATCCGGTTATCACCAGCGGAACCAAGAGCGGCTATATCCTGGCGTCTTCCTCGCCGGGCGGTGTTGCTAACTCCACATTCGCCGCCTCAGCAGTTCCGGTGACCCTCAACGTCACGGGAAACGCTGGCTTCTGCGCGGACGAATCGCTGGTTGTGAGGAGACAGGTACCGTCTCCAGCCGCGGGACCGACGACCGACACGGCTTGCGAAGCGTGGACGGCTCTTCAGTAGTAGCGTGTCTTGAGAAAGGGGAGGAACGCAGTTTCCTCCCCTTTTTTCTTACTCACGATGCACCTTCTTTTGTAAGATTAGCGTGGAGCAAGGGTTCGGACATGAGTGAAATAACAAAATTCGCTAACGAGAACCGCTCGAGGCGCCCGCAGTTGGGTTTCTCTCTCATCGAACTCCTGATTGTCGTGGCCATCATTCTGATTATCGCGGCGATTGCCATCCCCAACTTCCTTAGGGCGCGAATAGCTGCCCACGAGTCTTCGGCTGTCGGTTCGCTTCGATCCATTAACACCGCGGAGGCCGCATATAACTCAACTTATGGGGCAGGGTATGGAACTCTCACCCAACTCGGCTCGCCGGGCGTGCCATGCACTGCGAGTTCGACGTCCGCGTGCCTTCTGGATCCGAGTTTGTCCAGCGGAACTAAGTCCGGCTACACCTTCACCGCCGTGCCTGTCGGTACAGCGAATGTCAACTTTGTAGCATCCGCAGTCACCTTTGTGGTAGGAGTCACTGGTCAGCGCACCTTTTGCGTTGATGAGACTGGAGCTGTACGTTTTGATTCCACCGGTGGCGTTGCACCCGCGGATGATGTCGCATGTGAAGCGCTAACGGTGCTCCAGTAGTTTGTTAGTTGAAATGCTCTTTCGATGATCTAGCTGTGAAGTTATCTGGTCTTTGCTCTGTTTGTAAGCGTCATAAATCCAATCACAGGGCGCAGATCGCTTCCGGTTTAGCCCTCTCTTGCGCCCCACGCACATCCCGGGAAAACTGGCCCCTTCAGTTCAAGACAGGGTCGCCTAGTCCCCCTCAAGGCCTGTCTTTCGATCTCTGTTAAACTGTCCTAATGTCGTTCTTCTGGTTGCTGTGCTGCCTCCTCAAATCTGCGCTTCCGGTTGGTACCGTTTCCGATGCCGATGCCAAGATCGATGCCAGGATCATCGTCGGACGCCTGGAGGCCGTCTACCGCCCCGCAAAAACGCTCCAGGCTACCTTCCTGGAACGTTACTCGGAAGGCGGACGTACCGTCCGCGTGGAATCCGGCGTGGCTTATTTCCGCCGTCCAGGGAAAATGCGCTTCGACTATGAATCCCCGGAGAAGAATCTGTTTCTCGTAGACGGAAAGTTTGCGTGGTTTTACGTACCGGCGGACCACACCGTCACAAAGGTACCTGCGAAAGACAGCTCGGACTGGCGTACCCCGTTGGCGCTGCTTGCCGGAGAGATGAAAGTATCCCGCGTTTGCAAAAAGGTGGAAGCTGCCGTCGATGAGCATGCCGAGAACCCCGACAATGTGTTGCTTTATTGCACTCTGCGCGGGGTCGCGGCGGAGTCAGACAAGAACGCCAATACCGGCGCCACCATCCAAACCACAAATCGTGGTGACGCCGTCTTCTTCGAAGTCGTTCGCGCTACCGGAGAGCTGAGCCGCATTCTGGTGCGTGAGAGCGGCGGGATCGAAGTCGAATTCCGTTTCACTCACTGGCAGTTCAACCCCACCGTAGCGGAGTCTTTGTTCCACTTTAACCCGCCTTTGGGTGTCGCCATTGTAAACGGGGAATTACCCGCGCAGCCCACGGATGTGAAATAATAGCTGTGCTAGCCTGTCTGGGCAGTATCCGAGAGGTTACGGCCAACCCTCGGAGGTTTCCCTGCATACTAACTACTTGAGGTAAACTGAGGGCCTATGGGGGAGTTTGTCTGCCGCGTTGCGGATGCGAACGGACGTGTCTACTCACACGTCGAAGCGGCCAGCACTCTGGACGAAGCACGTCAGAAGCTGGCGGACCGGGGCTTGTACGTCTATTCGGTGTCGTCCCGCAGCAGCCTGCTGAACAGCATCTTGAGGCGTGGCAAAGAGCGCCAGATTGGCGGCTCGGATTTTCTGATCCTCAACCAGCAATTCAACACTCTTATCAAAGCTGGTCTACCGATTCTGCGTGCTCTGGATTTGCTTGCCGACCGTGCCGCCAACCCCAAACTCAGGCCCCTGATCTCCCAGATTCGCGACCGCGTTCGCGAAGGCAAATCTCTTTCCGAAGCAGTCACCGAAGCGGGCGTCTTTTCCAAAGTGTATTCCACGGCTATCCTGGCTGGCGAAAAAAGCGGCAATCTTTCCGGCGTTCTGGACTACTACATCGCTTACCAGCGCGTCAGTACTGGCGTTAAGAAGAAGATTGTTGCATCGCTCGTTTACCCGACACTTCTCATTGTCGTCTCTGTGGTCATCGTGAGCTATCTCGTCACCGCGGTTGTTCCCAAGTTTGCCGCGCTGTACGCGGATCTCAACGTGGATTTGCCGGCTTCGACCAAGCTCCTCGTGGCCCTCACCGTGCAATACCGCTACTACTTCCTTGGCGCGGTCGCCGCCATCATTCTTGGAGCCGTTATTGTTTATTACTGGTCGCGGACCGATGAAGGCGGGGAAGCCTTTGACCGCATGAAGTTCCGTCTGCCCGTGGTTGGCGACACCATGCTGAAGTTCCAGGTGGCGCAATTCTCGCGCACTCTGGCGACGCTTCTTACCGGCGGCACGCCGCTCGTAGCCGCTCTTTCCACCGCCTCGGACGCGCTTCAAAGTAAACTCGTGCGCTCTACGGTGAGCCAGGCCACGCAAATGGTTCGCGAAGGCAAGACTCTGCACGACGCACTGGAGTCGCGCGGCATCATGCCGGAGCTGGCTCTCGATATGATCGAAATTGGTGAATCCAGCGGTGCGCTGGCTTCCATGCTCACCAGCGTCGCGGAATTCTACGAAGAAGAAGTAAATCTGAGACTTTCCGCGATGGTTGCGCTGATCGAACCTCTCATCCTGGTGTTCATGGGCGGGTTGGTAGCATTTATCCTCATTTCACTATATCTGCCGATCTTCTCTTTCTCCATCTCGGGATCGGGAAGGTAAGGAGCTATGGCCACGACGGAACAATTACCGCCAGTTCCAGGCGCGCCGGGCGGAGGCGACGAGCAGCACGAACGCGATCATGCCCGCAAACTTGCGGAACGCTACCGCTGCGGCTTTATCGACCTGCGCGAACAACGCATCGATCCCGAACTCTTTCGAACCATTCCCGCTGACCTGATGTTCCGTTACAACTTTGTGCCTCTCGAAGTGCAGAACAACTTACTGTCCATCGCCGTCGCCGACCCCAGTCAAGTGTTGCTGAGTGACGAACTTCCCCTGCTGCTGGGGAAAAAGCTGGCCATCAAGGTAGCGACTGCACGGCAAATCGGCGATATCTTGAAGCGCACGGAGCAATCGCAGCGCGTTCTCGAGCAGGCCACCGAAGCTTTTACTCTGCAGGTCGGCAAAGAAGACGAAGAGAGCGACGAGACCATTTCCGGCGACCGCCTCACGCGAGATACTACCGTCAGTCCCGTCGTGCGCCTCGTCGAAACGGTCATCTTCACCGCCCTCGAACGTCGCGCCAGTGACATTCACATCGAAGCTCGCGACTCAGAGGTGGCCGTCAAGTACCGCATCGATGGCGTCCTGCAGCACGCCATGCAGCCTATTGCCAAGGAATGGCACCAGACGGTGCTTTCGCGCATCAAGGTCCTCAGCGATCTGGACATTGCCGAACGCCGTGTCCCGCAGGACGGCCGCTTCCGCGTGAAGTACAAAGGCCGCTTCATCGATTTGCGCGTGTCCATCATGCCGGCAAGCCACGGCGAAGACGCCGTTCTGCGCGTGCTCGACAAGGAAACGCTCTCGGAAAAATTTCAGAGCCTGAATCTCGATGTGGTTGGTTTTTCCGACGAGGAAACGCGCCGCTTCCGGCGGTACATTCGCGAGCCCTACGGCATGGTGCTGGTCACCGGACCCACCGGCTCCGGCAAAACCACCACGCTTTACGCAGCCATCAACGAAATCAAGACCGACGAAGACAAGATCATCACCATCGAAGACCCCGTCGAATACCAGCTCAGGGGTATTACGCAGATTCCCGTCAACGAGAAAAAAGGCCTCACCTTCGCTCGCGGATTGCGTTCCATCCTGCGCCATGACCCGGACAAAATCATGGTCGGCGAAATCCGCGACCAGGAAACGGCGCAAATTGCCATCCAATCCGCGCTGACCGGCCATTTGGTTTTCACCACCGTGCACGCCAACAACGTCACCGACGTCATCGGCCGGTTCATCAACATGGGCGTCGAGCCGTACAATTTCGTCTCCGCCCTGAATTGCATCATGGCCCAGCGCCTGGTCCGTATCGTCTGTGAAAACTGCAAGCGCCCGAAGAAATGTACGCCTGCGGAGCTGAAGGAAGCCGGGCTCGATCCCGCGGTGTGGGCCGACGTGGTCCTCGCCGAGGGTGTCGGCTGCCTGGAATGTTCCGGCACCGGGTATCACGGACGCACGGCCATCTGCGAACTCCTTGACCTGACCGACCGCATCCGCGAAATGATCATCGACCGCCGGCCGACCTCGGAAATCAAGCGCGTGGCTCGCGAAGAAGGAATGATCACCCTGCGTGAGAGCGGCGTGGCCAAGATCCGTGCGGGCATCACGACCCTGAAAGAAATCAATAAGGTGACCTTCGTTGAGTAGCACGGCTACCTTCCGCCAGGGAATCTACAAAAGTGATGCGGTCCGCCGTGTGGCGCGCTGGCTGGAAGCCATGCCACATCCCCCGCTAGCCATCGAAATCGCCCACGATCGCGTCTCCGGTGCGCGCTGGTCACGTACCGGTGGTCTGGATGGATTTGCGGTGGAGGCCCTGCCTCCCGGCTCGGTAACACCGTCGGCAGTGGAAACCAATCTCACCGACCTTTTGGCGCTGAAAACCGCAATCACCAATATCTGCACCCGCCTGCGCGCCAAAGGCGAGGACGTTGCTTTGATCCTTCCCGACCCCGTCATCCGCGTCTTCGTCCAGCATTTCGAACAGTTTCCGCGTTCGCCCCAGGAAGCCATGCCCATGCTCCGCTGGAAGCTCAAGAAAAGCGTGCCGTTCGAAGCCGATGAAACGCTGATTTCCTATATGCGCCAGGCGCCCCGCGACGCCGGCGTTGATGTAGTCACGGCGCTCGCGCGCTTGCGCATCATTCGCGAGTACGAAACTCTTGCCGAGGGCGCGGGACTTCATCCAGGTGTGGTTCTCAGCTCATCCCTCGCGGCGATTGCCATTCTCGATGAACACAAGCCAACTCTCATGGCCCGCGTTTCCGGCGCCGCACTGACTACGGCGATTGTCCGCGAGGGTGTTCTCTGCGGATTTCGTTGCACGGAGTTGCCGGCTCACGGTGTGCGGCTCACTGCGCAGATGCTTCTCGAAGAGATTTTCCCGGTGGCCGCCTACTATCAGGACACCTGGCAGGAAGGCATTCAATCCGTGCGCGTGGCGGGGCTCGGTGCGCGTCTCCCCGAATTCGTGCGCCCGCTGGAGGACGAATTTCATTGTGAAGTCCACTCGCTCTTGCACGCGGCCATTTCCGAGGGGCGGATTCAGGACGATGCCCGTCCGCTGGCGGAGCGCGATCTGGAAGGTCTTGTCGGTTGGATGCTGCAGCGCGGGTAGGCTGAACGTCTTGCGCGCGAGAAAGGAATTGAGGCAACCGAGCGAATGAGAGTACATCTCAATCTGGCGACCAAACCTCTCGAAACTCACCGGAAGTTTCTGGTGGGGGCCGGACTGTTCGGTTTTGTGGGCGGCATGGTGTTTCTAGCCTTGGGCTGGCATGTCTATTCCGTGAGGAAAGTCGATGAGGAGGTGCGCTCCCGGACGGAAAAGACCATCGCCGAGATGAACCTTCTCGAACGGCAGCGCACCGAACTGGAAAACTTCTTTGCCGAACCGGAAAACGCCCGGCTGCACGACCGCGCGGCTTTTCTAAATGCGCTCATCGATGCGCGCAGCTTTGATTGGACGCAAATGTTCATGGACCTCGAGCACGTCCTGCCCGGCGGTGTGCGGGTCCAGAGCATCGAACCCAAACAGGAAAAAGGGCGCGTACAGGTCAAATTGATGGTCGATACCTCCAACGAGGAGGCCAAATTGAAGTTCCTGAAGGCGCTCGAGGATTCCAAGGTTTTCACGCAAGTGGAAATCATCAAAGAGCAGGTGCCCTCGGGCGGCGGGCCCGGCTTCGTCATCGGTGACCAGAAGACCGTCGAGCTCAGTACCGTGTATGCGAGGATTTGATGCGGCGTGACTTTACATTGCGGCGGCGCGCAATTCTTGGCGGCCTGATTTTCCTCCTGCTTGCGGACGTGGCGCTGGCCGTCTACAGCTGGAAACTGGCTGCTGCGCTGCGCACCCCGCAGCAAGAATACGCCCGGCAGATGAAGCAGCTGGACCTGTTCCGCGCGGACATCAAGCGCGCCCAGGAAATCAAGCACAATGTTCCCGCGATCGAGAAGGAGTGGGACCGTTTCGAGCAGTCGTTTCCCCCGGCCGGTGTCGGCTATTCCACGGTAAGCTCCGAGCTTGGCAAGGTGGCAAGAAAGGCCGGCGTGCGGATTGAAAGCGTAGGCTTCAAGCCCAAGGAAATTTCCAACCGTGGACTCACGGAGATTGCTGTCGATGTCGACGTCAGCGGCGATTACGCAGGCGTGGTGCGCTTCGTGAATGGATTGCAGCGCTCCGATCGTCTTTACGCCCTGGACAGTCTTGCTCTTGCAAATCAGGCGGTCAACCAGGGTCCTGCGAACATAATCAAAGTGGTCATGCACCTGAAGACTTATTTTCGGACGACAGCATGAAGCAGAAGAACCAAATCGCGGCGCTCATTGGCCTGCTCGTGGTTCTGCTGATCGTTGCGTGGTACTACGTTCGGTCCGCTCCTTCTGAAAGTGTCTCGCAAATGTCAGTCAGGCACGCCTATGCACCTCTCGGTGTGGAGAGCCCTGCCCCGCATTTCTGGGAGATCGAACAAGCCCGCAAGACGGAGTACAGCAAGACGCTGCGCAACATTTTCAACCTCAACGCACCCCCTCCGCCAACGGATCCCAAGAAAGTCGTCGCGAACGTTCCGCACGTGCCTATGGGACCGCCCGTTCCGCCAGTGCCTGTGCCGCCTACTCTGCCAGTGACCTTCTTTGGCTACGGTACGGTGCCCAACGGCTCCAGCAAGCGCGCTTTCCTCACCAACAAGGAAGAAATCTACATTGTCGCTGAGGGCGACACGCTTCTGGGTCGCTTTCGTATTCTGAAAATCAGTAACGCCAGTCTGGAATTCGAAGAGATTTCCACCGGTCTTAAGAACACCGCCCCGTTGAATCTGGAGGAGGCTGCGGCGGGAGCAGCAGCGGCGACGCCGCCGGCACAAACGCTACCGCCAACGTCATGAAGCTTATGCGAACACGCGTAAAGAAATCGCGAGCCGAGGGCGGTTACATCCTTGTGCTCATGGTCTTCATGACCGCCATGCTGGTCGTTTCCACACTGGTTGTGGGGCTTTCGATCAAGACAGAAGCCAAGCGCCAAAAAGAAGAAGAAATGATCTGGCGTGGCAAACAATATGTCCGCGGAATCAAGCTCTACTACAAAAAGACCGGCCGTTATCCCACATCTTTTGACGACCTCACGAAAGGTTCTGGTCCCGGAAACATCCACTTCCTGCGCCAGGCCTACAAAGACCCCATGAACAAAGAGGACGGAAGCTGGCGACTGCTGTACGTCGGGGCAAACGGGCAGTTGATTGGGAGCCTCAAGCCGCCCACGAGCGGTTCGCTGCTCCCGCAAGCCCCTGCCACTGGCCTTGGAACTCCCGCGGCGGCGATTAGCACGGCAGCGGGACCCCAGCAGCCGGGAAGCGCGACGCAGCAGAACGCATCAGGCGCGCAAACCGGTGCGAATCCCCCAGCCACGCCAGGCTCTTCCGATGGATCGAACTCCGCAACTGCGGCGTCGGACTCCTCGTCGAATCCGCAACCCATCACACCGACAGACACGCCGACCATCATCGGCGGAAACATCGTCGGTGTTGCCAGCAAAATCGATCAAAAGTCGATCATCGTCTACGAGAAGGCGAAAAACTATAAGTTATTCGAGTTTTATTGGGATCCCTCAAAGGACCTGCAAGCCGCCGCCCAAGGCGCCGGGCTGCAACTCGGCACGGGCCTGCAGAACGGCACAGGCCAGCAGCCCACCAATCCCTTCAGCCCGCAGGGCACCCCTCCGCCCGGCGGAACCACCCCAACGACGGGCGCGCCACCGAACTCCCCTGCACCCTCCCCACAACCGTAGGGCGCAGTTCACTCTAAACCGGCACACTCAAAACCAGAGTATGCGGCTCCCGGCTCACAGCTACAGCTCAGCAGACAATTTATTAGAAAACGTTTCCGTGCCCGGTCCCCGGTTTCCCATTGGAGAAAGACCATTGGGATCGGTGACCTGAATACTTCGCAACCTTCCGAGCGCCAGTAACCAAATCCCGGAAACTGTTAACAACCCCGAAATCAGCATTCCCCAGACTCGTGAAATATTTACGACCGGCAAAACCCACCACCAAACTTCCACAATTCTGAGAGCACGAGAAGTAGCAATGGTTGACGCTGGAATCCCCGTGCGTTGCGCAAACAATTCCCGCACGTCGGATTGCCGCGCATCCTGTATTTGTCGAACTGCGGCTGGCCACCCGTTTAGCAGAAGGGATCTCCTTGGCTGCCACATCAATTCAGCATAAGACACGCCGTGTTCACCTGCTTCAGCATAGGAGCGTTTATAAGACGCTACGAGGTTTGGCGCTGTTAGGAAGAAGCCGAGAAGGGCCGACATCGCCAGGAGTTTGCGTCCGCCGTTCCCAAACACTCCTGTCAACGCCACCAGCCCGGGAAGTACAGGTAACAACAGGCGGGGCCCCCACGAAGATCCCCCGTTCCACGCCAGCCACAGGGAGTGCAGAAGTAAAGACGAAGCCGCGAGTGCGGCAATCGTCCACGCTTCCAGCCGCCGCGTCCTTATCTGCCAGAGTGCAGCCACGGCTAACACTACGCACGGACAAAACCAGAGTAAACCTGCTCCCGGACTAATCAATAGTCCTGCCAATCCTTGCGGTACGTTCCCGAGGGAAAATGCCCAGGGTTGGCCGAACGTGCGAAAATCTCCAAAGCGGTAGAAATTATAGAGAAAATACGTTGCCAGCCCAATAGCGCTTCCAAGCCCGGGCAGCAGGCTAAACCGGAAGTTCCGTGTCTTCAAGAACAAGTACGCCGAAAGAACGGGTCCCAAGATTATACCTGTAGGCTTTGCAAGCACCGCTAAGGCTGTTACGAGAACGATCACCCATGAGGCGTTCTGCCGGAAAGCCAGCAGAATGCCGAGCGCAAACAGTAGCGCCACCAGCGGATCGGCATAGAAATCTCTTGTATACGCCAGGGCCATTGTCCCGAATCCATACGTGATGGCCGCCAGCCATGCTCCAATCTCTAAGCTCCCAAGCGACATCGAAATGAGATACACCAGCGGAACGGTCAGAGCGGTATACAAGGCGGGAAGAATCGTGACGGAAAACGACTCGACGTAATGCAACGGGAGGTGAGTCACGCTCGATGCTTTCACGGCCGCAGCTACTACCGGCACGGCAAGAACCGACTGCAACGGGTACCATAGCGAATAGGTCTGGCCGTCCTTGCCTACCATGCCGGAGCCTGCCGGCACCGTCATGTTGTGATGAGTGACCAGCGAATCCGCCACCGCCAGCATGGAGTAGCCGTCAATCGAGTAGATTCCCGGCGGTAGGAACGCCAGGTAAATCAGCAAAGTCCCCAAGAATAGAAGTAGGGACTGTTTTTTCATCTCAGGCTACCCTAGGCGGGCGGCGGGGCTTGCGCGGGAGTTTTGGCGGGGGGATCGGACTTACGTTTTTCGTAGGCGCGCTTGACGCGGCGGACGTAGGAGATGGTCTCGGAGTAGGGCGGAACGCGGCCGTACTGCTCGACGCGCTCGGGGCCGGCGTTGTAGGCGGCAAGGGCTAACACCAAATCATTTTTGTAACGCTGCAGCAGGTCGCGGAGGTAACGGGTGCCGGCGTCGATGTTTTCCTGGGGATCGAAAATATCTTTGACGCCGAGGCGGGCGGCGGTTTCCGGTAGGAGCTGCATGAGACCGCGCGCGTTTTTGCGCGAGACGGCTTTGGAGTCGAAATTGGATTCTACGGCGATGACGCTGGCGATCAGGTCGGCGTCCATGCTGTAGCGGGCTGCGGCGGCTTCCACGAGTTCGCGGAAGGGAGCGGCGACCGTCACGATGGGAGGTTTTGGCGGCGCAGGAGTGAAGACTTCTTCCGGTTCGATGTTCACAACCTCTTCGGCAGGCACCTCGACCGATCCGCCCACCATTTGGAGGCGGTACTTGCCATCAAGCAACTGATAGCCGGTCACGCTGAGGCGCTGGCCGCTGCGCAGAACGACGTATTCGGCGCGCAGGGACGGTGCGACCGCGCAAAGAACCGCGCAGAGAGTTACGCCGATAATCGTGGGGCGAACTACGCGCACGGTGTAGCCTCCCGCAGGGCAAAGTGCTCGATTGCGGCGGCGACGCCGCCCTCGTCATTGCTGCGCGTTTCGTGCCAGCCGTAAGCCTTCAGCTCCGGAACCGAGTTCCCCATGACCACGGGAATTCCCGCATAGGAGAGCATTTCGAAGTCGTTGTGATTGTCGCCGATGGCCATGACTTCTTCGCGGGCATAGCCGCGCAGCGCAGCCCATTCTGCCAGCGAATAGCCCTTGGAAACAATGGGATGCATGATATCGATCATGGAAAAGTCTTTGGCTTCGTACGTGGTGACGGCGAGGGCGAAGTCCGCGGCGAAGTCCGCGGAGCGTAGCGCGGATTCTGCTTCGCGCATCGGCGCAATGGGGCCGGAGAGCATGACCTGGATAGGCTCTTCAGTAAGACAATTCTCCAGCGGACTTACCAAGCCGATAAATTCCTTGTTGCGAGCATAGTAGACGGAGCGCAGGGAATCGTCGGGGTTCAGCACCTGGAGCATGATTTGGTTTTCAAGCGGCCGGTCAAAGATGACCGCTGCGCCGTCGCGCCACGGCAAAGTAAGCTCGAGAACGCGGCGAGCCGTTTCCACAGGCAAAAGATGGCGTAAATGCGTTTGCCCGTCCTTGGAGCGAATGAGCGCGCCGTTATTGACAATCATCGTCAGCGGGGAATCGAGTTTGCGCGCCACGGGCATGGCGAAGTCGTAGCGGCGACCGGTGACGAGCGCCACCTCGATGCCACGCTGCGTGGCTTCGGCGATGGCGGCACGGTTCGCTTCCGGAAGCTGCCACCGGCTATCGAGCAGCGTGCCGTCAATGTCCAGTGCGATGAGGCGCACACTCATAGGTCTATTGTACCGCGGAATGGGATGCGATTTGGTCCTTTGGTGCTGCCGGGTAGTGCTTCAGTTTCCGAGTAGCTGACAAACCGGACAGAATCGCCGTATCCGCGCCTTTCTCATGAACGTCAACGACGACGCTAGGAGAAGCAAGGAGCACATTTCGCGGGAACGGGTTCAATTAGGATGCCGGCAAGGGTGATGGTGCCGGTTGCGATTGCGCCTTTTTCCTCAGGACCCCCGCGGAAATCAGCGTGATGACAAGCCCAACCGGGAAGGGTTCGATGAAAGTCATCAGTGAGTTGAAGAGCGGGTTTTCGTACTGCTCCTTGAGTTTCTTCAGGTGCTCAACTTGCACCTGGACGGCTGCAGCAGTCGCGCCCGAGGCCTTGAGCTTCTCGATCATATCAGCGCCGTAGTTGTCCATGAAGTCGTGCATGAAGTTGAAGTAGAGAATTTCCCACGTCACGACATAGAAGATGCACGAAATCAGGGTAATGGAGATCCCCACGGCGAACGCCTTGGTGAACGTGATCTGGCCGTTGCTAGCGTTGTCGCGGTACGAGCGGATGCCGAAGAACACCAGCAAGAACGAGAGCACGATGGTGGTGTAACCGACGATCAAGGCCTTGTTAAAGCCTATCCTGTGCGCGAACGGCACTGTGGCCACCATCATCAACGAGGAAAGAGCGCCGGAAATCAGTCCAAAAGTCAGCACCGTCTTTTTCATAGATTCAAGTCTCCTTTTGCCTCGATTCCGTGAAACCTGGCTTAACGCGCCCGAAATGTAGCGGGGGCCGGCGGCGCTGCGAAACCTAGGGCCTCTTGTTTTTTTCGTCCCAGATCTTTGGCTCCCACAATTCGACTTTGTTTCCTTCAGGGTCCATTACCCATGCAAATTTCCCGTTCTCGTGGAATTCGGGACCCTTCAAGATCTCAATGCCGGCATTCTTTAGTTGAGCGATCATTTCGTCCATATTGTCGATTCGATAGTTAATCATGAAACTCGATTCACTCGGGCTGAACCATTTCGTGCTCGGCTCTGCGACATGCCATGCCGTAACACCTTTATCCTCTGCTTTGTCCTCGGTCCACTCAAGGCCGCAGCCTCCCCAGTCCTCAAGCTTGATGCCGAGATGCTTCTTGTACCATTCGCGGAGAGCTCGATCGTCGGTTTTCGCTTTAAAAAATACGCCGCCAATTCCAGTGACTCTAGCCATTTTTTTCCTCTCTCTCATACCAGTCATATAGCTGCGGCGGGTTCTCTGATTTGAAGAAGATTCCGCCGATACCGGTTACGCGCTTCATGAGCCTCCTTTATTCGCTTTGCCGTGCCCGAAATGTAGCGGAGGACGCGTGCGATGTCGTCATACTTTTGGGTGATTTTGCATGGGGGAGCGAAAAATCACCTTTTCGGGTGGGGCGCCTCGGGGCAGGCAAGCGCCTCACGGGATCAGCCGGGCGGTCTTGCCGATCTGCACGGCCTGGGTGCGCCGCTTGGCGCCGAGCTTATCAAACAGCCGGCTCGAATGCGTCTTCACCGTGTTTTCGCTGACGAATAGCCGCCCGGCAATCTCCCGGTTGCTCAACCCCGTGGCGATGAGCCCAAGAATCTCCATCTCGCGCGGTGTAATCCCGAGCTGACTCACGCGCGTCTCGTCGGCGACGAACGGACCCATGGGCTGGACCGGGGCCTGCGCCGGGACTTCCTTGATGATCACTGCCGGCTTCTTTCTCGTGAGTGTCTGCCCGAGCCAGATGCCCAGTCCGGCAAACAGGGCGGCGACCAGGGCGCCGTAAATCTCCACAGAATGCTCGACGACCAGGAAGCGGTACTCCGTCAGCTTCAGGACGGCGATGAGCAGGCCGCCGGCCACGCCGTAGAGCAGGATGTCGCGCACCGCGCGGCGGCGCGAACTCGGGGGGATTCTCTCGTCAAGGTCACGGGAGGCCATGATATCTGAAGACTGCAACCTTGGGGAGCACCCGCCTTCTATAACCGGGCACACGTAATGGATACCCTGCGACAGGAATTCTTCGATGCCACTGCTTCGCGGCAAGGATTCCGGTCGGATCACGCGCTAACCGGAACTGACCCGCTGCCGCTGCCGGTGTGTCAAAAAAGGTGTGTGCTAAAATCCATAGCTTATGACCCAACCGGGAAATGTAACTGGGCTGGTGTGCTCGGCCTGCGAAAAAAAATATGATGCTGCTGTCGAGCAGCACCTGTGCGCGTGCGGCAAGCCGCTGCTCGTACTCTATGATTTGAGGCGCGCGGCGGTGACGCTAACCCTCCCCAACCTGGCAAGTAGGCCGAACAATCTTTGGCGATACTCCGAAGTTCTTCCCGGCGGCCCTCCTGTGACCCTGGGCGAGGGCATGACGGCTCTCCTCCCGGTGCCCCGGATTGGCGCCTCCATGGGCTTGCAGAACCTGTATGTGAAGGATGAGGGTCTCAACCCGACAGGCTCGTTCAAAGCCCGGGGCATGACCGCGGCGGTGACGCGCGCGAAGCAGCTTGGCGCCAAGGTTTTAGCTGCGCCTACGGCGGGAAACGCGGGAGGAGCGCTGGCAGCCTACGCGGCGGCCGCGGGGCTGCCTGCGGTGATTGTAATGCCGTCTGATACGCCCGCGGCCAACGTCATGGAATGCCGGGCGTTTGGCGCGCAAGTGGTGCTCCTGGACGGCTTGATATCGGATTGCGGCAAATACGTAGCCGAGCGGAAGGACCGCGAAGGGTGGTACGACGTATCGACGCTCAAGGAGCCGTATCGCGTCGAAGGCAAGAAAACGATGGCTTACGAGCTGTGGGAGCAGTTTGGAGGGCGGTTGCCGGATGTGATTTTGTACCCTACGGGCGGCGGCGTTGGTCTAATCGGGATGTGCAAGGCGTTTGATGAAATGCAGGAGATGGGCTGGATTGGCGCGGAGCGGCCGCGCATGGTGGCGGTGCAGGCGGAGGGTTGCGCGCCAATTGTGAAAGCCTGGGAAGCACATCGCCCTTCGTCGGAGTTTTTCCAGAATGCGGCGACGCTGGCTTCCGGATTGCGCGTACCGGGTCCGTTGGGAGACTTCTTGATCTTGCGGATGCTGCGGCAAACGAAGGGCACGGCGTTAAGCGTCACCGATCAAGAGATGCTCTACGCGGGCAGGGAACTAGCGGCGCTCGAAGGCATCTACGCGGCTCCCGAAGGAGCAGCCACGGCCATCGCGGCACGCAAGCTGGCCGCGAAGGGCTGGATCAAACCGGAAGAATGCGTAGTGCTATTCAACACCGGAAGCGGATACAAATACGCGGAAGCGTGGCAACGAGCTCTACGAGGTTAGGATCATGGCAACGCGACGCCTGTATTATGACGATTCGTTTATAGAAAACTTTGAAGCGGAATTGCTGAGCTGCGAGTTGGCTTTGCCATCGGCGGCAGCGCAAGCCCCCGCGCCTTCCTGGGAAGCGGTGTTGGACCGCACTGCGTTTTATCCCACGTCGGGTGGGCAGCCGCACGACACGGGAAAGCTGGGAGATGCCAATGTGCTGGAGGTGCGCGAGGAAGAGGACGGCGAGATCGTGCACATTGTCGACGCGCCGCTGGAAACCGGCGAAATCAAGGGCTGCGTGAACTGGCCTCGCCGGTTCGATCATATGCAGCAGCACACCGGCCAGCATCTTCTTTCCGCGATGTTTCAAGAGCGCTTTGGACTGCCAACGGTCTCGTTTCACCTGGGCAGTGAGATTTGCACCATCGATTTGCGCGGCCCGGAGCCTACGGATGCGATTCTGGAAGGTGCGGAGCGCGCCGCCAACCACGTCGTTTTCCAGGATCGGCCCGTGATTGTGCGATACGGAACCGCGGAGCAGTTCGCCGAATTGGGGGTGCGCAAGGAGGTCGAGCGCGAGGGAATCCTGCGCGCTATTGAGATTGAAGGGGCGGACCTGCAACCCTGTGGCGGGACGCATGTGCAGCGCACCGGACAGATAGGAACAATTTTGGTGCGCCATTGCACAAAGATGCGGCAGGACTGGCGCGTGGAGTTTGTGTGCGGACGCCGCGCGGAGCGCGTGGCGCGGCAGGATTTCATTCTCCTCCGCGGGGTTGCGGAACGCTTGCAATGTGCGCATGACGACGTCGTGTTTGCCGCAGACCGCGTGCTCAACGAGCGCGACGAGCATTTCAAGACCGCGCAAATATATTTGCATCGACTCACCGCGGCCGATGCGGCGCTCCTGCTGCAAGCCACGGACCGTGATGCGGATGGTCTGCGGCGGATTGTGCGTGTATTTCAGGACGAGGTGGAAACCGAGTATCTGGGGCAATTCGCGGCGCGCCTGGCGAATTCCGAGAAAACCATCGCGCTACTGGCGCGGATTCCCTGCGGAAGTCTCATTTTCGCGCAGCATTCGTCGGCCGGGAAGGACATGAACGCTTTGCTCAAGCAGGTGCTGCAGCAATTTGGAGGCAAGGGCGGAGGCACGCGCGATTTTGCGCGGGGAAAACTTGCGGATGCGTCGCAAACGGAGCGCGCTATCGAAGCGGCGAAGGCCGAATTGTAAACGCCGCAAGAAACTGCTTCTGAACTTATTGCATTGACTCGATATCAGAAAAAGCGCGTGCGCACGCGGTCGGGGATGTGCTGCAAATCCACGAGCGTAAGAAAATCGATGGTCTTGAATTCGCGGTCGATGGCCGGGGGGCCACAGATTTTTCCGGAAACGTCGAGATAGGCGCGAAACAATCTTGGAGGGCGCGGCGGCGCGACGTCGAGTCCATTGCTGAAGCACTCGCAACCGGGATTTGGCACTGTGCGAAGGGCGGGTTCAATGAGATATTTTTCCTTTAGAGCTGCGTAGAGAACTACTCCTTCGTTCTCGTTTTGCGATGTCAGCGAGCTGCAGCCTAACAAATACCGCGCATTGCAACGCATCGCATACATGGCGATGCCTTTCCAGAGCATGTTGAGCACGGTGGAATTGCGATATTCGAGGTGCACGCAGGCCCGGCCGAGTTCGAGCATCTCTCCGCGAATGGGCTCAAAGGGGCTAAAATCAAAAAGCTGCTCGCCGTAGTAGCCGAGATTGCCCTTGGCGCGGTAACCCGTTTGCATGCGGTAGGTTCCGACAAGTTTGCCGGTGACGGCGTCGTGAACCATGAGGTGATCGCAGATGAAATCGAAGCGGTCGCGGTCCAGGCCACAGCGCTCCGAACTGGACAAGCCCTCGCCCAGTTCGCAATTGAAGACTAAGTAGCGCAAGCGCTGGCATTGGAGGAGATCGTCCATGGACTGGGCCAGCGCGACCCGGAAGAGGCTGGTGGAGGCGAGAGGTTGCTCGCCGTCGGCTACCAGGACAGCCGTTGTTGGCATAATTAGAGTTTCAAACGAGCCAAATTACAGGAATGTTTCAGCGATGTAAATTCCGGGTTTCATGGAGTAACCGTTGGGTAACAATGGGGAAGGAGGATGCGGGTTAGGGGACCCGGGTTGCCAAATTTATTGCGTCGAGGGTAGAAGCAGGATTAGGATGCGCGAACCAGGAATCCAAAATCGGGAATCCCGGTACGTTGGCGGAGCTTCCATGGCACGGCATGCCCACGCGGTGACACTCGAATCCCACGCGGTACTGGAGGAGATTCGCGACACGCTGCTGGAAACCTACGCGAGCAACGACGCCATGAACCAGCTCATCCTCTCGGAGCTCGACCCTCGTGCATGGCGGGCGCAGCTGCTGGGCGTAAAAAGCGGTGGCCGGACGATTGCTGCCATCTTCGCGCATCTGCACAACTGCCGCCTGAAGTGGCTGAAGCTTAACGCGCCGCATCTGACGCGTCCGGCGGCCCTCGATCCGCACCGCTGCACAATGAAGCAGGCTGCCGCCGCGCTCAGGAGAAGCGCCGCGCAGTGCCTGCGCCTGTTGACGGATGCCCTATCGGCGGCTCCGAATCGCCGCGTTAGAAAGTTCTCTCGCGATGGTTGGATGCCCACGTGGCCCGCCGGAGGGACGATGTTCGCGTACATGTTCTCGCACGAGGCGCATCATCGCGGGCAGATTATGATGGTGGCGCACCAGCTCGGCTACCGCGTGCTGGACAAAACGCCCGGCATCTGGCAATGGGAGAAGATGTGGAAACAAGCGGGGCTTAGCACGCGCCCGCGCTGAGTGGAAGCCTGCATCCGGCCCTTCGTAGCACCGGAGAATTCCAACTGTCAGAAAACGTCTCGGTTTCCCTGGCATGGCGGCTGCATGACCCCTGAGGCCTACTGTTGCCGTTCCTGCTCGTCGCTTAGGCCACCGCACCGTGTGTCTAAAATCGAACAGTTTCAGTAACTGGCGTTTAGTATGACTACGTCGTGGATCGGGCACTTCCAACGCGACGTGCATCCCCTCAGGGACGCACTGCGATTCGGAAATGAACGCGGATTGACCTCGACGGCCAGCCCGCTCCCCGGCATGCAACGACTCGGTGCTGTTGGGGTGAAGAACGGTGAATTTGAGATTGCCCCGAAATCTGCGGAAACTAGGAGCCGCACACATGCGCATTGACCTTTACACGAAGACGATCCTCACGCTGATTGCTTTGCTTCTTGCGGTAATCGTACTGAAGCCAATCTTTCAACCCCAGCCAGCCATGGCGGAAGGAAAGTACGTAGGTGTCCAATTCTCGTATAGCGGGGGTAACCACGCGTTCTTCGATGGCCGCAGCGGCGACGTTTGGGAATATGGCGACAATGGCCAATTCCGCCAGCACTACAAAGTCCATGAGTTTGGTAAGGACCACGATCGCGATCACGATCGCCACTAGAAGGAAAGGGCCGGGAAGCTGGGGTTTCCGGCCTCAAACTCACACACGCAAAACCGGCGTGCGGCACTTGGCCTGAAACGAGCCTGTCAGATGCCGGCGTACCAGGCATAGCCTCCTTCTGGAGCCGCGGAGCCTAGACCCTTGCCGAAGGCTTTCAGACTGTCGGTGACTGTCAGGCGAGTGATGAATTTCACGCTACGCGACCAAGTCCGTCACGCGGAGGGGCGGTCAGCTGGCCCCCGTGGCGAACTGACGATCCACGTTCATGGAGAGACTTTGGTCAAGAACCACTGCAACATAGCGCGAGCAGATCTGCATTTCGCTTTCCGCCCATCGAGAAATGGCCGGGAGTCTCATTCGGAAAGCGTGCTCGAGTTTCTCAACCGCGCGGTAATAGACAGACACTTCCTTTAACCAGGGGCTTTTCTTTGTCAGGTCAGGGGACAATTCATTGCACAGATTCATGAGCGTATTGAAATCGCCTGCGCCGACGTGCGCTCCGTCAATCCCAGCCGTCAGTTGCAACGACTCAGACAAGGGCTGATTGGCGGCCGTTATCCATATCGCGCGCCATTGGGCGATCCCGAATTTCACCAGGGCGAACGCTGCGAACACGATGATGAGGATGGAAACCATATTTCGCTCAAGGTAAGTTTCTCAATGCTTTCCAATCTAGCCAATAGAACAGGAGTACCAAGCCGGTGAAACTATTCGATAGCACGATGGCGTTCGCAAGTGACTCATTTCATGGATGTTAGTTGTCCATCTTCCTGGCGCTTGGCCCTTCACCGCGCCTCCACCTCCCGAGTAACCAACTTGTAATCTCAAATGGAACTGTCTTGACCCGGAATCTCGGAGAGACTACCTTAACTGAAGGGGTGTGAATGCTGCCCCGCACTTCCACTTCATGATTGCCCCCGGCATACCTCCTATCGCGGCTTCTGTGCAGGCCAGAGACCAGGAACTCGCGCGCGAATTTCGGAAGATTGAGAAGCGCGATTGGTGGGTCCGGGGTTACTCGATTTTTGTCGCTATTCTCGTCGTTTTTGCCCTCATCGCTTTTAGCCTGCCAGCAGTTCGGAGCGGCGCCGGCATGATCTTCAATGTCAAGACGGTAGATGTTGTTTTTGGCTTGATCGCTTTGGTTGTGCTTTTTAACATCCTTGCGATCTCTCAAGCAATTCTCATCAAAAGGCTTCGCCGCCAGCTTGCCGAGAAGCAGGGCCATTCAGACCTGCTGCGCAGTCTTGCCATGGTTGATCCATTGACCGGCCTGTATAACCGGCGTTTTGCGGAGCAACGCCTGGCGGCGGAAGTGGCTCGCTCCGAGCGCAAAGGCCACCCTCTGACGATACTCACGTTGGACCTGAACAATTTTAAGTTCATCAATGACACGTACGGCCATCCCGCGGGTGACCTGGTATTGCAGGAATTTGCCGCCCGTCTGAACAACGTGATTCGAGGAGCCGACTTGGCGGTGCGCCTGGGCGGCGATGAGTTCCTTGTGCTGCTTCCGGAGTGTACTTTGCAGCAGTTAGAACTTGTGCTGGGACGTCTCGGCTCGTTGGTAGTGGACTGGCACGCGCATAAAATTCCGGTCACCTTCTCCGCCGGATGGAAGCAGTACGAAATGGGCGAGCGGCCAGAGGAAATGCTGGCACGCGCGGATGAAGTCCTGTACGCCAGAAAGCGGGCCGGTAAGAAAACGCAGCCGCTCGCAGATAGCCACGACAAGGAGCCAGAACAACGCGCTCGAACGGATGCAGAACTAGCCCCGCTCCACATCTTGGTTGATGTGACGTGCCCTCACTGCCACAAGCAAAACTCGGTCGCCGTGGAGACCCATTCCGGCACGAGTAGTGCCGCTGCGCGCGAAGTGAAATGCGCCCACTGCAAGCAGGACTGGGAGCCCATGCTCTCCGGTCCCATCATGGCCGGTCCGTTTCCCAAGTAATCTCACTCCGCAAAGAGCTGCCGAAATGAATGCCTGCCCTGCACTGATTTTTCATCCCATAGGATAGAGGGACAGTGTCCCCGGTTTGTGGCCTTTTGCTCGTTGCCAAGGATTGGCGATAGAGATTCTGCACTCTTCTGAAATGAGACTTTCAGATACCGGCGTACCAGGCGTAGCCGCCTTCGGGAGCCGCGGAGCCCAGACCTTTGCCGAAGCCTTTCAGACTGTCGGTGACGGTCAGGTGTGTGATGAATTTGACGCTCTTGTAGCCCAGCTGGCGGGGGAGCCGCAAGCGAAGGGGCCCTCCGTTGCCCACGGGAAGGTCGCCGCCATTCATGCCGTAGGTGAGAAATGTCTGCGGGTGCAACGCATCGGCCATATCGATGCTTTCCCACCAGTCGGGCTGGATGGAAAAGTAGAGGACGTATTTGGCCTGCGGGTGGACCCCTACGAGTCCCAGGACGTGGGAGAGCGGAACGCCGATCCACTCGGCGATGTAGGACCAGCCCTCTTCGCACTGCACCATAGTGATCTGGCTGCGAGATGGGTAACTCTTCAACTGGGCCAGCGAAAACGTCGCGGGCCGATCGATCATGCCGTTGATAGAGAGCCGCCAGTCAACGAACCCTGCGGCCTGAAGGCGCTTGAAGTCGTCACTGGGAGGGGCCATTTCGTTCGCGAGCGGAGGCTTTGAGATTTGGCTCGGACTGAACTCACGGGCCAGCGAGTGCCTCGTCAGCAGTCGCTGGGAAGCATAGGTCAGAGTCTCGCCGAGGCCGTAGATACCGCCGTGGTCGGGCGGGATGAGGCCGTATTTTTGTGCAAGGCGCGCGGCCACGGCCAGGCCCGATACGCCTGCTGCGGCCGCGACTCCGCTGGTGATCCATTTGCGGCGTGAGAGTTCGCTCATGTGCGCTCCATGTGTGTACCGGCCTTGCCGGTGATCATCGCGCGCATGCGGCTCCAGAATCCGGCAAGAAAAACCTCGACGACGTGGACGAGCAGGAAGAGCAGGAGAAATATGGAGACGAAGAAGTGAATGGTGCGCGCGGATTGCTGGCCGCCCAATAAAGTGACGGCTGCGGGAAACGCGGAGTCAAATGCGAGAGACATAGCCAGACCCGTCCAGATGACTAAGGGGAAGAGAACGAAGATCACGAAGAGGTAGGCAAGACGCTGGAGCACGTTATACGACCAGGCTTCCGCGGGACTCGGGCGCTTGAAGCGCAAATGGTCATAGATGGATGTGGAGAGCACCCGCCAGGAAAGATCGGACTTGCCTGGGAGCAAGTTTTTGCGCAAATGCCCGGTGAAAAGTGAGATTGCATAGAGTAAGCCGGTCAATACGAGCAGCCAGGCCGCTTGAAAGTGGAGATAGCGGCTCCAGCCATTCTGGTCGGGGAGCACGTAGCCGTAGCCGGTGGGCACCAAGGCCCTGGAGGAGGGGATCGGAATCTTGAACAGTGTTGGAGTCAGTACATTGCCGGTTTCGCCCCAGTAGAAGCGCGGGTGAGAGATGATAAGTTCAACTCCGCTGACAAGCAGGGCAAAAAAGCACAGGGTAGTGATCCAGTGAGTGACGCGGACAAGGGCAGAGTGCCGCGAAGTGGCCGTCGTGGCCGGGAGAGCCGAAGCAGAACTTGGGAGGGAAACGGAGTCGCCCATTGGCGGATGTTATCATGCGGCGCGGAAAATGCGCACTTTGGTTGAGAGTCACGAGCCAGACGGGACGGATTCTAAACTGAGGAAAACGTTCCGTCGTCCCCTGGTTTCCACTGCGGACATTTCAACAGGATTTTTAGCTACGCCACCCACCGCATAGTCAGCTTCTTGCGCTTCTTGGCGCAGTCGAGAAGATAGAGATCGATTAGCTTCTGGTAGGGAAGTCCGGTTTCGTCGGCCAGGCCCTTGAAATAGTCCACAACCGCCGGGCTTAGGTTGATGCCTACGGCTTTTTTCTTGCCGGCGTAGGGGTTCCTCACTTCTTTCAATTTGGAAAAATCATATTCCTTCTTCATAAAATCGAACCTCCTTCTTGGTTGCCTTGCGAGCAGAAATGATGCGAATCAATGAATCGGATTCCCTGTAGCAGTGGACGACGGCCAGCGGTCTTGCCACTGAGCTTACTCCAAGGAGGATGAAGCGTTCCTCGTCCTCCGAGTGCTCTGGATCATGGAAAACGCGCGCATTGGGATCGTCGAAAGCGCTCTGTACTTCTTCAAGCCAAACTCCATGCTCGGCGCGATTGGACCTGTTTTTGCCCTCGTCTCAAGCGAATCGGAGCATGTATAGATAATATCTAGACATAAGCTAGATTACAAGAAGGAGGAACGGGCTGCGATGTCAGGTTGAAAGGGATTGGTGGACGAGACCGGGATCGAACCGGCGACCTCCTCGTTGCGAACGAGGCGCTCTCCCAGCTGAGCTACTCGCCCACGAGCAGCATAGGAATTTTAGCAGAGGGAAAGAACAGTGGCTAGTGGCGAGTGGCGAGTTAGAGAAGAGCGCCTGGGCAAGCAGGGGCTCAATATATTGAGCCCCTGCAAGGGATACGGAGGAAGAAAGGGCGCCTTGCGGCGCCCTTGGAACTTCGGAAGACGGAACAGAACAACCCGAGGTTTACGGCTGGTCGAGGGAGCCGCCGTTGCGCTGGGCTACGATGCGGCGGGCGTTTTGGTAGAGGGCACGGGCTTGGGGAACGGCTTCGATAGCCTTGATGACCTGGGGGTCGGATTCGAGCTGGACTTTGAAGCCTTCCTGCATACCGTAAGCGGACATGAAGACTTCCTGCTTGATTTTGCGCTTCACCCAATCAAAGTTTTCGGACATATCGGGTTCGGTGTAGCGGATGTTGTGCTTGGAGAGATAGGCGCGAAAATCGCGCATCACGGTGTCGTCGGCTTCGAATTCCTTGGTAATGGTGGGCTTCATGCCCAGATAGTAGCGGGTGAATCCGCCAATGCCTGACTCCAGAGGGTAGAACACTTCGCCGCGGAAAAGCTCCTGCTGAAACTTATTGAGCTTGGGCTCGGGAATTTCGATGTCGGGGGTGATACCGCCGCCGCCGGTGACCTGGCGTCCGCTGTCGGTGAGCTTTACTTCCGTGGGATGGTCTGGGACTTTGCGTTCGTAGTGATAGGCGTAGAGCGAAATGGATTTGTAATCGCGCTGAATCAGGCGGCCGCTGGGGGTGTAGTAGCGCGCCGTGGTGAGGGCCAGGCCGGTGTTTTCGCTCAAGGGCGTGACGGTCTGGACGAGACCTTTGCCGAAAGTGGTGTCGCCGACGATGAGGCCGCGGTCGTGATCCTGGACGGCGCCGGAGACGATTTCGGTGGCGGAGGCGGAATTGTTGTTGACCAGGATGACCAGAGGGACGCTGACGCCTTGATTGCCGCGTACGGCGTAGTAGCGGCGTTCCGGAGAGGTTCGGCCATGGTGAGAAACGATGAGCTGGTTCTTGTCGAGCAACATGTCGCCAACGGCGACGGCTTCATTCAGCAAACCACCGGGATTGCCGCGCATGTCCAAAATCACGCCATCGAGTGAGGCGACATTAAGTTGCTTCAGAGCTTCGGCAATTTCATGATCGGTGGTTTCGTTAAAGGCCGACAGACGGATGTAGCCGATGCCGGGCTTCAGCATGAACGTAATGTCCACGGAATGGCGGGGAATTTCGTCGCGGGTCACGGTGAAGACGAGCTGCTCAGCGTAGCCTTCGCGCGCAACGGTAATTTTCACCACCGTGCCCTTGGGACCCTTCAATAGGTCGGCTACATCGCTGGTCGTCAGACCTTCGGTCGATTTATCATCGACCTTCATGATGACGTCGCCGGGACGCAAGCCAGCGTTATAGGCGGGCGCGCCCACGTAGGGCGACATTACGACCGTGTGGTTTTCCTTGGGGGCCACGACCATGCCGACGCCGTAATACTTGCCGCGCTGGTCCTCGCGGAGGAGAGCGAACTGGCGGGCATCGAAGAAATTGGAGTGAGGATCGAGCATGCGGAGCATGCCGGGAATGGCGCCCTGGTAGACGGCTTTGTCGACGTCGACGGACTCGGCGTAATTAGATTGCACGACGTCGAGGACGCGGGTAAAGTCGCGCACGGACGTCTGATAGTCGTCGGCCGCGGAAGTCGTGGCGCGGACGTTGGGGCCGTAAATGCCCCCCAGCACAGCAGATAGCAGCAGAACGGCAACAACCAAAACCAGCCCGCGACGCTCTGATTTCATCCTGACCTCGCCTGATCCACTCGTCTAGAGATTATAGCATAGCGCAAAGTGCAGTTTGACAGTGACAAACACCGTTCTCTATGATGCCAATGGGCCCTCGAATGGTCACCCGGACTCATGCTAAGCATCCCTCACATGATTGTGCTGTTCGTCCTGGTGCTGGTGGTATTCGGCCCGCAGAAGCTGCCGGAATTGGCGCGGACGCTGGGCAAGTTGATGGCGGAGTTTCGCAAGGCGTCCACGGACTTCAAAGGGGCGTTTGAAGAGGAGATGCGCAACATCGAGCGGCAAGCGGTCTTACAAGAGCGCCAGAAGGCGGCCGCGGCGGCCACAGCCGTGACGCCGGCGGAGCCAGCTACGCAAGGGACGGCCCCAGCAGCGGAGGCTGCTTTGAGCGGGGCAGAGTCGGATGCTCGCGCCAGCGAAGCGCCTGTGATTACACCCGTGGCGGAAGCCGTGCCGCGCTCCGCGGAAGAACACATCGATGAGAAGCCGGAAACCGCCGCGGTTTCCGGGCACACCCAAGACGCCTCCCATGACGCCTCCCATGACCAGCAGCCAGCCTGAAATCGCTACAGAGCCCGTTTCCGGGGCCGCCATGGTGGCTGCGGAGCCGGAACCCGGCGCGCCCATGACGTTTTTCGAGCACCTTGTCGAGTTGCGGAAGCGCATCGTCAACTCGCTGATTGCGATTGCCGTTGGGGCGCTCGCGGGCGTTTATCTTTCGAGGTATTTCATCGATTGGATCAACAGGCCGATACTGAAGGCGCTGGCCGACGCGCACCTGGAAAAGAAGCTGATTTACACGCATCCCGCGGGCGCGCTCAACCTGGTCATCACGGTGGGAGTGTATCTAGGCATCGTGTTGGCTTCGCCGGTGGTGCTCTATCAGATTTGGCTGTTCGTGGCGCCGGCACTGTATAAGCACGAACGCGGGGCCATTACAGGGTTCATGTTTTCCACGGTTTTTCTTTTTCTGGCGGGAATCGCCTTCGGGTATTTCATCACGCTGCCGTACATGCTGCACTTCCTGGTGAATCCGGGGCCGCTGTTCAGCTTGCAGCACGAAGTGGTGCCGATGATCAGCATCAGCGAGTATTTTGATCTGATCCTGCTGACGCTCCTGTGCATCGGGTTGATGTTCGAATTGCCGGTGCTGATCTTTTTCCTGTCGTTATTCGGTATCGTAACACCGCAATTCATGTGGAAGAATTTCCGATACGCCATTTTGGTGATTGCGGTTGCCGCGGCGGTGGCCGCGCCGCCCGACGCGCTGAGCATGCTGATTTTCATGGCGCCGATGGTGGGGCTGTACTTTTTGAGTATCGGCGTTTCCGCGGTGGTGGTGCGGCGCCGCAAGCGGCGGCTGGCGGCCGCGGAGGCAAGTTAGATGAGTGTGATGAGGGGAAGAATTTTGCGCGCGGCGTGTCTGTGGGTGGCGTGCGCAGCACTGGCCGGATGCAAGGCGAAAGGCGACGACGCCAAGGCTGCGGCCGGCAGCCCGCCATTTATGAGCAAAGTAGCAAGCGCGACTCCCGCGACAGATGACGCGCCACCCCCCGACAGTACCGGGGGCTTCGACGGGAAGCGCGCTTTCGATCATGTGGCGAAACAGGTAGGATTTGGCCCGCATCCTTCGGGATCCCCCGCGATCGCGCAAGTGCAGGAATACCTTTTGTCGGAATTGAAGAGCTACGGCTGCGCGGTGGAGACCGACGCGTTCACTTCGGACACGCCAATCGGGCGGCTGCCGATGAAGAATTTTCTGGTGAAGATTCCCGGTGAGAAGCCAGGCGTGATTCTCCTGGCGACGCATTACGATACGAAGATTCTGGACAATTTTGTGGGGGCCGACGATGGCGGATCGTCAACGGCCGTCATGCTGGAACTCGCGCGGCTGCTGTGTTCGCAACATGGCCGGTACGCCGTGTGGATCGCTTTTTTTGACGGGGAAGAAGCCGTGAAGCAGTGGAGCGATACGGATGGGCGATACGGAAGCCGGCAAATGGCCGCGCGCCTTGCCGCCAGCGGAGACGTTAAAAAGATCAAAGCATTCCTGCTAGCGGACATCGTCGGGGGGCGCAAAGCTTCTTTCCCGCGCGAGTCCAGTTCCACGCCGGCATTGGTCGATCTGGTGTGGAATACCGCGGACAAGCTGGGATACGGGGCGATTTTCCTGAATAGCGAGTCAGCCGCCCAGGACGATCATGATTCCTTCATGAAGCGAGGTGTCCCCGCAGTGGATGTGATCGGGGACTTTGTAAACAACGGATACTGGCACACACCGCAAGATTCACTCGACAAAATCAGCGCGAAGACGCTGGCGATCGTTGGCCATGTTTTTCTGGAAAGCGTGAAGGAGCTGCAGATGAAGTAGTGGCGCCCCGTAAAGCGGCGCGCAATTTCAGCGAGATACCTACTTACGCCTCAAACGCGACACCCTTGTTTTTTTGCACGACGGAATGTTTTCCAAATTGCTCATCATTGCGGTAGGGAAAATCGGCGCGGTAATGGCTGCCGCGGCTTTCTTCGCGCGCCAGTGCGGAGCGCGTGATGAGCAATGACAGGTTATGCAGGTTGCGCAGTTCGTGTTCCAGCCGGCCGGGCGTTTCTGATTTTGGAAGTTCCATGCCATGAAGCTGTTGGATAGCCGCGGCTAATTCTTTTCCGCTGCGGAGAATCCCTACATCGTGCCACATCGATTCCTTGATTTTGGCCAGCGCTTGGCTGGCGGGCGAAATCTTCGCCGCCGGTTTTCCGGGAGCCGTAACCGTAGAGTTGCCGGGCATTGGCGCAAGGCTGCCAGGCAGCGCGGAACCGCCGCGCTTGGCCACGGGCGCATCTTTGAGCATGGCCTGGCCCGCGCGCGCGCCAAAGACCAGCCCTTCAAGCAGGGAATTGCTCGCCAAGCGGTTGGCGCCGTGAACGCCCGTCGCGGCAGTTTCGCCCGCCGCGTACAGACCTGACAGTGACGTGCGACCCCAGAGGTCCGTCTTTACGCCGCCCATCATGTAGTGCGCGGCGGGGCAGACCGGAGCCATGTCGCTGGCCAGGTCCAGACCGTACCCCGCGCAGGTGGCGTAAATTCGCGGGAAGCGTTTTTTCAAGAAGTCTTCCTTCTTTGCGGTCATGTCGAGGTAGACGTGGGCGGTTTGCGTGCGGTGCATTTCGCTGACGATGGCGCGCGCCACGATGTCGCGCGGGGCGAGTTCTTGCGCTTCGCTGTAACGCTTCATGAAGCGCTCGAGATGCACGTTGCGCAAAATGCCGCCTTCGCCGCGCAAGGCTTCCGAGAGGAGAAACCGCGGAGCGCCTTTGATGGCCAGAGCGGTGGGATGGAACTGCACGAACTCCATGTCCGCAAGCAAAGCGCCCGCATCGTAGGCGATGGCCATGCCGTCGCCGGTGGCGACCTCGGGATTGGTCGTCTCGCGATAAATTTGGCCCAATCCGCCGGTGGCCAAGAGGACTGCGCCAGCGTGAACTTCATGGAGCGAATCGTCGGTTTCGTCGATGAATCGCAGACCGGAGACGCGCCCCGATTGGACGATCAGTTCGGTGGTGAACGCATGCGCGCGCAAATGAAGGTGGGGAATCGAGCGGGCTCTCGCTAATAATGCGCGGCTGATTTCACGACCTGTGGAATCGCCGTTGGCGTGCAGGATGCGCGAGCGGCTGTGTGCGGCTTCGCGGGTGAAGGCCAGCTTTGTGCCCGCGCGGTCGAATTCCGTGCCCCATTCGATGAGTTGCCCGATGTACTTGGGGCCTTCTTCGACGAGAAGGGCGACGCTTTCCGGGCGGCAGAGGCCGTCGCCCGCAAGGATGGTGTCCTGTTCGTGCAAACTGATTTCGTCTTCGTCGGAGAGGGCCACGGCGATGCCGCCTTGCGCCCAGGCGGTGGCGGAATCATTGAGGTCCGATTTGGCGAGTACCAGCACGCTTCCGGCGCCGCTCAACTCGATGGCGGCGCGCAGTCCTGCGACGCCGGAGCCCACGACGGCATAGTCCGGATGATAGGTTTTGGTGGAGCGTTTCATGGAGAGCGGTCGATCTTCAGCGGAAATATGGTAGCACGAAGGAATTCCGCGAATCGCAATCAGGCAGGCCATAAGCCTCGCGAGCGGGCCGTGTGTTACATTGAAAATGTCCGGCAGAGAAGCTCGGCGAATGAAAAGAAAAAACATTATTGTGAAATCCTCGTCTGGTTCGTATTCCGTGGTGTGTGGCGCAGGGATGCTTCATCGCGCGGCAAAGGAGATCGCCGCGGTGGGCGAATTCTCCAGCGTACACGTTGTTTCCTCGCCGAAAGTGTGGCGCGCCGTCGGAAAGATTGTGCGGCGTGGGATTGGACCAAAGGACGCCAGCAAGCTGCACCTGTTCGATGATGCGGAGGCGGCGAAAAATCTGCGCACCGTAGAGTCGCTGGCGCGCGCGCTGACGCGCTCGGGGGCCGACCGCAAATCGCTGCTGGTGGCGATTGGGGGCGGCATGGTTGGCGACGTGGCGGGATTCGTGGCTGCTTCCTACTTGCGGGGCGTCGCGCTCGTTCATATCCCTACAACCGTGGTCGCGCAGGTCGATAGCTCGATTGGCGGCAAGACCGGAGTGAATTTACCGGAAGGGAAGAACCTCGTGGGAGCATTTTATCCGCCGCTTCTGGTGGTCACTGATCCACAAGTATTGCGAACTCTCCCGGAGCGTGAATTCCGCGGCGGTCTGGCCGAGGTGATCAAACATGCGGTCATTGCCGACGAGCGGATGTTCTCTTACCTCGAAAAAAACATGGACAAGGTGAAGCGGCGCGATCGTGCTGCGCTCGATTATTTGATACCGGGCAATGTGCAAATCAAGACGAACGTGGTCAGCTGCGACGAGCGCGAAAGCGGGCTTCGCGAAATCCTGAATTTCGGGCATACGTTCGCGCACGCTCTCGAAAGCGTCACGCGATATCGCCGGTATCAGCACGGCGAGGCGGTGGCCTGGGGGATGATGGCGGCTGCGCTGCTGGGCCATGAGGTGGGAGTTACGCGCGCCGACGACGTCTCGCGCATTGTCGCGCTGGTACGGCGCATCGGGCCGCTGCCGCCCTGGCCGCGAATTTCGGCGGCATCTTTGGTAGAAGCCATGCGCTCGGACAAAAAAGCGCGTGGAGGGAAGCTGCGCTTCGTGCTTGCGCCACGCATTGGCAAGGCTGGTTCCTACGACGCCGTTCCGCCGGAAGCTGTGAAACGCGTGCTGAATTTCGCGCCTCGTTTGCTTGAGGAATCGAGCGTGTGGCATGTCTGAGGCCGCCGCTCCGGCGAAGGGAACTCGGCCCGAAGGCGCGGCCTCGGAGGCTGATGCTTCGCAAAAAGTTCGCGAGATGTTCACGGAAATCGCGCCCAGCTACGATGTGCTCAACCATCTCCTGTCGCTGCAAATCGACCGCGTCTGGCGCGCGCGTGTGGCTCGCCGTCTCCGTCCGATTCTTGCGCGGCCTGATGGGCTGGTTCTCGATCTGTGCTGCGGCACGGGGGATCTGGCGCTGGCACTGAGAAAATCCGGCAAGGCCCGCATCATCGGCGCCGATTTCGCGCATACCATGCTGACGCGAGCGCGCGCCAAGAGCATTATGGGAGGCAGCCACACTGGCATGCCCGGTCCGCCGCCGTTGCCGCTCTTCGAAGCCGATGCGCTGCGGTTGCCTTTCGCGGACGCTTCGTTCGATCTGGTTACAACCGCATTTGGATTCCGCAATCTGGCGAACTATGAAGCAGGCCTGCGAGAAATTCAGCGCGTGCTCAAACCAGGGGGAACGCTGGCGATTCTGGAATTCACGGAGCCACCAAGCGGAATTGTTGGCGACCTCTATCGCTGGTATTTTCGCAGTGTTTTGCCGCGCATCGGGGGCATGCTGTCCGGAGATCGCGCCGCGTACACTTATTTGCCGAAGTCGGTATCGCGATTTTTCCGCCCGGAGCAGTTGGCGAGCCTGATGACCACCGTGGGCTATCAATTGGTTGATTATCGAGTATGGACGCTGGGCACCGTGGCGCTGCATGTTGGATTGCGTCCCAGCTAGATATCGCCGCTCAATCTTCCAAGCCAGCCGTACGTAGCTTTGCAAGCAGCGTCTTCGGGGAAACGCCCAGTTTTTCCGCGGCGCGTGTTTTGTTCCATTTGCACTCGCGGAGCGCGTTTTCGAGCATGACGCGCTCGATGTGGCCAACGGCGCGGCCCGTGACTTCCTCGAGCGAGCCTTCCCAGTCAAACTTTTCCTGGAGCATGCCTTCGGGGAGTTGGTCCGCGTCCGGTTTCGTGGCGGGGAGTTGCAAGCCCTCGGGGCGAATGCTGAGGCCATCGGCGAGGATCACGGCGCGCTCGAGTGTATTCTGCAGCTCGCGCACGTTGCCCGGCCAGCGATAGTGCAGCATGCGGTCGCGCGCCTCGGAAGAAAGCTCGAGGCCCGGCTTGGCGAATTCGCGGCTGAACTTGTCGAGAAAATGGTCCGCCAACAACAGCACGTCGTTGCCGCGGTCGCGGAGCGGGGGAATCGTCATGGGCACGGCGGAAATGCGAAAGTACAAATCCTCGCGAAAAAGTTTTTCTTCGGCCAATTTCTGCAAATTTCGATTGGTGGCCACCACGATGCGTACATCCACTTCGATCGATTGCGTACCGCCGACGCGTTCGAACTGGCGCTCCTCGATCACACGCAGTAATTTGGCCTGAATGGCCAGCGGCAGCTCGCCAATTTCGTCGAGGAACAGCGTGCCGCGGTGGGCAAGATCCATCTTGCCCACCTTGCGCGCGCCTGCGCCCGTAAATGCGCCGCGTTCGTGGCCGAAGAGTTCGTTCTCAACCAGGCCTTCGGGGATGGCGGCGCAATTCAGAGCCACGAAAGGCTGTTCGCGCCGGGGCGAAAGATGATGAACAGCGCGGGCGAATAGTTCTTTACCCGTCCCGCTTTCGCCCAGCAGCAGCACGGTCGAATCGGTCGCGGCTACTTTCTGAATGTTTTGGCAAACTTCACGAATGGCCGCGTGTTCGCCGAGGATGCGCGGAAGCCCGTAGCGGGCCATGTATTCCTCGCGTAGCAGCAGGTTTTCCCGGAGCATCTCTTGCTGCTTCGCGGCTCGCTGGACCAGCAGTTTCAAATGATCGAGGTCGACCGGCTTTTGCAGAAAATCGAACGCGCCTTCTTTCATGGCGGTAACGGCTTCTTCCACCGAGCCAAAAGCCGTGAGCAGAAGCACCGGGATGGTCGCGTCAGCCTGCTTGGTCTCGCGCAAAACGTCGAGCCCGGAGGCGCCGGGCATTTTCAAGTCCGTGATGACCATTAAATATCGCCGCGCACGCACTTTTTGAATGGCTGCGGCGCCGTCACGAGCTTCGTCCACGGAATAGCCAGCGCGCTCCAGCGCCTTGCGCAGCATGGCGCGCAGTTCGTTTTTATCTTCGACAAGAAGGAGCGGTTCCATCTCTTTCGTTTCTACCACGAATCGCGGGAGTAGCCTGCAGGAACGCGAAGTGCATGTGCGGAGTTATGAATGAAGCCTGCGGAGAAGCAAGGGAAGTGCAGGACCACGAAATGCCAGAATAGCGCTAGCCGTTGGCCCAGCCGGGATCGCCCCCGGCTTTGCGCAATTCGTCTTCGAGATCGCTGAGACTCTGTTTCAGCTGATCAATCTCCTGCTTTTTGGATTCGATTTTTGCCAGCTTCTCATTCACATCTTTACGGTTGTTTTGTTCGAACAGCGCTTTTTGCGGATCGGCATAGTACTGAACCTGCGCTTTTTCCGATTCGCGCTGCAGGATGTCGAGTTCTTTTTCCGCGTCGGCTATTTTGGTGTGCAATTCCCGGAAGCGCTTCCGCCAGGTGGCCTCATCGTTCTTCTTTTCGTCCGCAGGCGCGGCACCTGGTGCGCCTGCCGGCGCATTCTCTGCGGCGGCGTCCGCGGGCTGGTCTGGCGAAGAGGCAGGCCGGCTTGGCGAGTCGTCGTGTTTCTTACTGATATCGTCTTCGGTGTAAACTTTTTTGGTTTTCGGAGCAGCTTTCTTCTCGTCGCGGGCCTTCCGCGCGGCATCCGCGACCGCATCTCCGCTTTGTTGAGAGGAATCCTGTTGTTGAGCAAGTGCGGGAATCGCCGCGAGGCAAAGCGCCGCAGAGAACATCCAGGCTTTGAGCAAGCTTGTCGAACACATACAACTACCTCCCAGGAGCGGCGGGCAACTCCCGCAAATCGTTAGATGACGTCTTGCTTTGATTCTACTGCTTCCGGGACGCTGCGGCATACGGGTAGCGTAACGATAAACGCCGCACCACCTTCCGGGCGGTTCCGCGCCTCGACTTGGCCGCCGTGTTGCACGATAATCTTTTGCACCACCGCCAACCCCAGGCCCGTGCCGTTGTCTTTCGTCGTGAAAAACGGCCGGAAGAGCTTAGCCATCGCAGCCGGGGGAATGCCCGGCCCGTTGTCGAATATGGTGACGCGCTGAAAACCGTTGTCTTCTCCGCGCGCGATCTCTCCGCGCAGAAGCACGCGCCCGCCATTTGTGGCGCCCACGCAGGCTTCGGCCGCGTTGCGCGCCAGGTTCAGCAGAGCCTGGCGCAGCAAGCCTTCGTCCCCGGCGACGCTGCCGAGCGGACCTTCGTGCCGGATGCGGATTTGCGGGCTTGCTTCCGCCACTTCGGAAACCACACGCTCCACCACCGCTTGCAGCGATACGGGTTCGTTTGAGATATCCAGCGGGCGCGCATATTTCAAGAACTCAGTCACGACGTGTGTGATGTTTTGCGTCTGCTCGAGAATGCGCTCCGCATAGTCGGGAGCTTCACCGGTGGCGGCTTCGGCGCGGATCATCTGCGCGTATCCCGAGATGGTCGCCAAAGCATTCTTGAATTCATGAGCGATGCCCGCGGAAAGTTCTCCGAGCGCGGCGAGATTTTCCTTCAGTTGGACTTGCTGCTGCAGCGCCGCCAATTCGGTAAGGTCGGTCAACAGGCAAATTGCGCCGCTGATTTTTTCCGTTCCACGCCGGATCGGCGAGATGGTCACGCCGAGCTGCCGCGTCTCCCCGTCCGGAGCGGTGTGCTCGACCTGTTCGCGCCGGAAGATTTTCCCGGTCTCTAAACAATCCGCCAGATGCTTCGTGAGAGCGGACGATTCGCCTAGTGCTTCGCTGTAGCGGCGAAATCCCAGTAGGCGGATTCCCAGGGTCTGCTCCGCAGCGGGATTGGCGCTGGATATAATCCCGGTCGCATTCACGACGAGGAGTCCTGCCGGCATGTTGCGAGTGACTTCCTCGCTCAGCCGTTCGGTGTGCTCGGCGCGTTCTCTTTCCAGTTTGTGCAAGCGCTCGAGCTCTTTTTCCTGTTCTTTGAGCTTGAGGATGACTCCTTGCATGGACGCGGCCATGAATGCCGACGCGTTCTCTGTTCGCGGAGCCGCGGCCAGAATCTGATCTTTTTGCACGTCGCGCGTTCCCTGGAAGAATCGCCGCAGAAACCACAGCGTGAGCGTAACAGTGGTGATAAACGCCAAGCCGAGGCCGCCGGTGATCAGCCAGATGTGCGTGGTGTTATCCATTTGGAAGGCGGCCAGCATCATAAGTCTCATTTACGGTCGATGACGAAACCTCAGATCCCCAGCCAATAGGAATGGGCTTCCGCCAGCGGCAAAAGATACACCAGCGCCAAGGCTGCAATTCCCAGAAATGTTCCGAGGGGAAGCTGATACTGGCTGGCGATTGTCCAGCGAAGAGCATTTACTGTTCCCAGGCCGCGGCGGCTGGCGCGTTCCGCGAGTTTATGGTTGGTACCCGCGGCGTAGACGGCAAAAATCACGCCCAAACCGATAATGCTGCCGAGCAAGGTGCCCACCAGGATGGTCAGGAACGCTCCGCGCAAGCCAAGAAATGCGCCTACCATGGCCATCATTTTCACATCCCCAAAACCCATCCCGTCACGGCCACGAACGAGCTTGTACAGCGCCGCCGCTCCCCACAAAAGCAGGCTGCCGAATAGCGCGCCCAGTACTGCATCCACAACGCCGACCACCATCGGAGGAGGGAAGCGCTGCATCACGCGAGCCGTCAATTGCACGGCGATTCCATCATCGGGCGGCACCGTGGCCGAAAAAAATAGTCCGAGAATGAAGCCCGGCCAGGTAACAACATCGGGAAGAATTCGAACGCGAAGATCGGTGATGGTCAGGACGATAATCAGGCAAGTGAAGAACACCCATTTGACCGTGGCAGGAGAGAGGCTGAAATTCAGGTAGGCCGCGACAAACAGCAGCCCCGTGAGAAGCTCCACCAGCGGATACATCGGCGATATGGGCAGGCCGCAGGACCGGCACTTTCCCCGTAACCATAGCCAGGCGAACACGGGAACGTTGTCATACGCCTTGATGGGCGTCAGGCAACGTGGGCAACGCGACCCCGGCGCGACGATGGAAAGCCCTTCTGGAATGCGCGAAATACACACATTCAGAAAGCTTCCAATCACCATCCCAAACAGAAAAAAGATGAAGATGACCACATTTTGACTTTGCCACAGTCTGTTGGCTGCCTCAATGAACGCCATTGTTCTCGTGTCGGAACAGGTAGCATTCTTTAGGTCTTCCCGGCTGCGCTATACTGATTCCTCGCCGCTATGAACTGGTTCGAACAACGGATTCGCCGCTACGAACATCGCCGCTGGACAACCGACGACAATCGTCGCGTGCAGCCGTTCCATTGGGGGCTCGAACACATCGGCGGCGACCCCGACGACCCCAATCCTAGAGGATTTGTACGCGAGTACGCCCGCAAAGCGATTGAATCGAGCAAGGAATGGTACGCCGCGTCGCCCGCAAGCAATTACCGTGTGGACAGCGAAAACGTCCTGACTTTTACCAGCTCGATCGAATCTCCCTGGCCGGAAAACAACACCGTCCATGCACAGCTCTTTCCGGCGCGAAAAGCTGGCCCGGCCGTGCTCCTGCTGCCCAACTGGAATGCCAAATGGCATGGGCAGAGCGGTCTATGCCACTGGATTCAGCGGCTGGGCATCACTGTGCTGAAAATGAGCATGCCCTATCATGACCGCCGCATGGCCAAGGGGCACGAGCGCGCGGACCAAATCTGCGGGCCCAATATCGGACTCACATTGCAGGCCAATCGCCAGGCTGTTCAGGACGCGCGGCGTTGCCTCGACTGGCTCGAGCAGCAGGGGCATACAAAGCTGGGCATCCTCGGCACAAGCATTGGCTCCTCGGTTGGGTACATCACGCTCGTTCACGACGAACGCGTGCGGGCCGGTGGTTTCTTCCATGTCTCGACCTACTACGCCGATGTCATCAGCCAGGGCATGACCACCAATCACGTATGGCAGGGCCTGCGCGACCACGTCACCGTCGACGAGTTGCGCGAATACTGGGCGCCCATCAGCCCCATGCCCTACGTCGAACGCGGCATGGGCGCTGGCCGCAACACCTTCCTGGTTTACGGCAAGTACGACCCCACGATGCTGCCGGAACTTACCCGCCAGATGCTTCAGTCACTTCGCCGCCACGGCGCCCATCCGGGCGTCCTGGAGCTCGCTTGCGGCCACTACTCCCTCGAACTCCCGTTCTTCAGCTACATCGCCGGCTACCGGATGCTGTCCTACCTGCGCTCTGCCCTAGCTTAAGCACTTGGGGCGGGCGTTTCCTGACTTGCAGTATCATCAAAGCGTGGAAACGCTACTGGTTGAAATCTTCGGTCCGCTGTCGATTGCTTTTGTTCTGTTTGTTATTGTTATGGCGATTCGCCGCACCCTGAATCGTGACCGGGTTCCGCGCACCAAAGAAGAACTCCTCGCGGCTCGCGAAGCCTTTCGCGTGCGCTTGCAACACCCCAATGCTGCGCAAGTCGAACGGGGGATGGGTGCATTGCTGCCGCAGCGGCTTCTCCGCCTCTACGACGACCACTACACTCTTCTCACCGAACAAATCGAAATCCGCCATCCAGGTGCAGGTCCCCAAGACTCTGCCGAATGGATCGAAGCCTTCCTGCCGCTTGATCTCGAAAGCCAGAAATACACGTGTGACTTGCCCGCGCAAGGCTGGGGCAAAGGGTTCTGCTTCGCCACCGACGGCGCTGGCAATTTCTATTGGGTTCCCCTGACCGAGATCCGGCAGCCCGATGCCCCGGTCTTTTTCGCCAGCCACGACCCCCGTGGCAACGAAAAGGTCGCCGACTCGCTCGATGAATTTCTCTCATGGCCCCGTACCGTTCATGCGCGCGAGATCGAGGTGAACACGTGAAGGTGATTCTTTTTGGGGCCACCGGCATGGTGGGCCAAGGCGCCCTTCGGGAATGCATTCTAGACGCGCGCGTTGAGCGCGTCCTATGTATTGTTCGGAGCGCCACCGGGCAGAAGAATATGAAGCTTACCGAACTCGTCCACAAAGACTTCTTCGATTATTCGGCGATCGAATCTCAATTCCTCGGTTACGACGCTTGCTTTTACTGCGCTGGCCCATCTTCTGCCGGTATGTCCGAGGAAGCCTATTCCCACATGACCTATGACATGACCATGGCTGCCGCAGAGACGCTCGCGCGCCTCAACCCAGCCATGACGTTCATTTACGTCTCGGGGGCGGGGACCGACAGCACCGAAAAGGGCCGAACGATGTGGGCGCGCGTCAAAGGGAAAACGGAAAACGCACTCCTGCGGCTGCCTTTTAGGGCGTCCTACATGTTCCGTCCAGGCATCATCCAGCCGCTACATGGCATTCAGTCCAAGACCGCGAGCTATCGTGTTCTCTATGATGTCGCCAAACCGCTTTTTGCAATCCTGAGATGGCTTGCGCCGCGCCATATCACTTCCACGGAACAACTCGGCCGTGCCATGATTCTTGTGGCTCAAAACGGCTTCCCAAAACCCATCCTCGAAGCTGTCGACATCACTCGGGTCTAGCACGTCGTTCGGCGGCAGAGATCACATGAGGTAACCCGAGAATCTCCCCCAAACTTGACAATGATGGTAGAAAGGTAGAAAGTGATGTAGAAAGGTGGAGGCATGAGCCTCAACATCAAACACCCCGAAGCTCACAAGCTGGCCCAAGAGCTGGCCGAGGAAACTGGCGAAACCATGACCGCCGCCGTAATCCAAGCCATGCGCGAACGCCTCGAAGCCGTGCGCCGCCGCCGTAAGCGCGACGCTATCTATGCTGCGATCGTAGAGATCGGAAAGCGCGGCGCGGCCCTTGCTAAAGGGCCGTATATTGACCACGCGGATCTCTTGTACGACGAAAAGGGCCTGCCGAAATGATTTTGGACAGTTCGGTCGTCCTGGCGATCGTTCTTGGTGAACCCGGATTTGAACTCTTCGTGGGCGCTATCGCCTCCGCGCCGAATTGTAGAATCTCCGCCGCGTCTTTTGTGGAAACTTCGATTGTTGCTGAGGGCCGTGCCGGAGAGCAAGGTCTCCGCCAGTGCGACTCTTTTTTCCGCACCTCACGCGTTTCCGTTGAACCGGTAACCGAGGAACAAGCAATGCTGGCGCGCCAATGCTATTCGGACTACGGCAAAGGACGCCATGCTGCTGGTCTGAACTTTGGGGATTGTTTCGCTTACGCGCTCGCCAAAGTCACCGGAGAGCCGCTCCTATTTAAGGGTCAGGACTTTAGCCAAACCGATATCCAACCAGCTCTCTCATAGCACTGACCGCCGGTCCTGGGCTTTTCCGCCTATTGATGCAAGATGGCTGAAAACATCCCGCCAGCCACAAGCGAGGACACCGCCTCAATGTCCGGAGCCAAAGGTCGATCCTGTTCAACTTTCGGCGACATCGCCCTCAAAGCTGCATGCGCCCTCTTCGCCAGGGTGCCCGTTTGCAGGGGCGCCAGCAGGTCGATCCCCTGGCAAGCGCAGAGAAGTTCGATGGCGAGGGTATATCGCAAATTGAGCAGCATGCGCTCCAGCCGCCGCGCCCCGCTCATGCCCATGGAGACGTAGTCCTCCTGGTTGCCGCTTGTCGAAATGGAATCGACTGAGTGTGGCGTGGCCAACGCCTTGTTTTCGCTAGTGAGCGCCGCTGCGGTGACTTGGGCGATCATGAATCCGGAATTCAGCCCCGGCTCGGGAGTCAGGAACGCGGGGAGCATGCTGGTCAGCGGATTGGTCATTTGCTCGATACGCCGCTCGGCGATTCCGCCGAGGGTGGCAATGGCGATGGCTACCTGGTCCGCGGCCATGGCCAGCGGTTGCCCATGAAAATTTCCGCCGCTGATGATGTCGCCTTCGCCGTTAGTGCGCACGAAGACCAGCGGGTTGTCGGTCGCGCTGTTGAGCTCCACGGCGGCCATTTCTCTCGCTTGGGCCAGAGAATCGCGTACCGCTCCATGGACCTGCGGGGTGCAGCGCAAACTGTAGGCATCCTGCACCCGAGAGTCTTTCTCCGGCGAGCGGTGCGACTCGCGAATCTGGCTGCCTTCGTTTAAGTGCGCGAGGTTCCGCGCCGTCGTGGCAGCGCCAGCGTAGGCACGCGCGTGCATGATGCGCGCATCGAAGGCTCCCGGGCTCCCGCGCAGCGCATCCAGCGAAAGGGAAGCGGCCACATCGGCGGTGTTGGCTAGAATGTCGGCTTCCTGCAGCGCGAGACTTAACAGTGCCAACATGCCTTGCGTGCCGTTCAAAAGGGAAAGTCCCTCTTTTGCTTCCAGAGCGACAGGCTTGATTCCAGCGCGCTTCATGGCTTCGCCGCCGTTGAGAAGTTCTCCACTATAGGCGGCCCGGCCCTCGCCGATCACAACTTGGGCCAGGTGTGCGAGCGGCCCGAGGTCTCCGGAAGCGCCAACCGAGCCTTGCGACGGAATCACGGGATGCACCTTGGAATTCAGCATCGCGCACAGGGTTTCTACGACCTGCGGGCGGATTCCACTTAGCCCCTTGGCCAGCGCATTCGCGCGCAACACCATCATCGCCCGAGTTTCCGGCTCGCTAAGCGCGGGGCCGACGCCGCAAGCGTGCGAGCGCACGAGATTCACCTGCAATTGCCGGACTTGCTCCCTGGAAATGCGAACCGATGCCAGTTTTCCGAATCCCGTGTTAATTCCGTAAGCCGTCGCGCCCGACGCCACCAACCGGTCGACCACCCCGCGCGAAGCGTTCATGCGCTCGATGGCGACAGGCGGAAGCGAAACAGTTTCGCCGCGTAGCGCGACAGCGTAAAGCTGCGCAAACGTTAAATCGTTGCCGGTCAGGGCAATGGTCATGCGTGACTCCCATCGGTATGTTGCACGGCGACCGAGCTAAATACGCTGCGATATTTCTCGGGCAAGAGTTTCGGACGCCCGTTACTTCCGCAAATCACGTGAGTCGTTTCGCCCGTGGCGAGGACTTGCTCGTCGGTGTCGCGCAAAATCTCGTAAGAAAAAGTAATCATGCGGTTCGCGGATTTCGCAATGCGCGTCCGCACGCGCAAAATTTCGTCGTACTGTGCCGAACGGTGATACCGGCAATGCGCGTCGGCCACCACGATATGGCAGTCGTCTTCGATTTCCATTTTCTTATATTCAATGCCGAGCGCGCGAATCAGTTCGACGCGTCCGACCTCGAACCAGATCAGATAATTAGCATGGTAGACCACGCCCATCTGGTCCGTCTCGGCGTAACGCACGCGCACGGTGGCATCGTGATACTCGATCACTCGCATCTCCCTCTGCTTTCCGGAATGAGATTGCTTGTTCTGCTTCACGCTCAGTCGGAGTCGCCGCGCCACACCGGCTTGCGCTTCTCGAGGAACGACGCGACGCCCTCTTTGAAGTCCGGCGTGCAGCGAATGCGCGCATTTTCGAGCACGGCGCGCTCCAGGTCGGCATCCACGCTGGCGGCCGCCGCCGAAGTGAGCAGCCGCTTTGCGCGCGTCAAGCTGCTGGGGCTGGCGGCAATCAGAACCGCGGCCAGTTCGTGCGCCCGGTCCATCAATTGTTCAGCAGGCACGACCTCGGTGATCAAGCCGATTTCTTTCGCTTCCGCCGCTTCAATGATGCGGCCCGTCAGTAAAAGATCGCGCGCGCGCTTCTCCCCAATCTGCCGCGTCAGAAAAACGGAAACAATCGCCGGGAGAAAGCCGATGCGCACTTCGGTATATCCGAATTTTGCTTCGGGCACCGCCAGCGTGAAATCGCAAAGCGTGGCGATGCCGCAGCCGCCTGCCAGCGCCGCGCCGTTCACTGCGGCGATGAGCGGCTTGGAAAAACTCCAGATGCGGCGAAACATCCGTGCCATGCGCCGCGAATCTTCCTGGTTTTCTGCGGGAGATTGCATTGCGATGTTGGCGAGCATATCCAGATCCATACCCGCACAAAACGCTTTACCTGCGCCGGTAAAGATGCCGACGCGCGCGTGACTTTTCTCGACTGCGTCGAGCGCCGCTTGCAACTCCGAGAGCATCAGCGGGGAAATGGCGTTGCGCTTGTCCTCGCGGTTCAGAGTGATGGTGGCAAGTTCGCCGGTGAACTCCAGTTCCAGTGTTTCCATCATCGCAGCACTCTCCTAACGTTCGATTGTTGCGGAGAATCCCCTGGCCTGCGCATCGTGCATTTCGATTCTAATTCACCAGCGGCGCGTGCGCATACTTGGCGCGAATCTCGTTGGCCATCGCCAGGACCTTGGTCAGTTTGGCCGGATCGATTCCGGGGTCGGCACCCGCCTTGCGCAAAGCGGAGAGGACATCCTCGGTGGCGATGTTCCCGACTAACGCGTCCCCCGCGAAAGGGCAGCCGCCAAGCCCGGTCAGCGCGCTATCGAACCGCCGGCAGCCTGCTTCGTACGCTGCAAGAATCTTTTCTTCGGCGTGCTCTGGGCGGCTGTGCAAGTGTACGCCTAGCTCGATTCCGGCGACGTGATCTTTCACCTGGCGGTAAAGATCGCCTACCAGTTCGGATGACGCGGTTCCTACGGTATCTGCGAGCGAAACGGTGCGAATCTTGATGTCCTTCAGCCACTCCAGCGTGTCGGCGACAATTTCCGGTCCCCACGGTTCGTCGTAGGGATTGCCAAAGGCCATCGAAATATAAATCACCAAGCCGCGATTGGCCGCCTTGGTTTCTTTGCTCAATTTTTCAACAAGGGCGCGCGATTCGGCGCGGGTCATGTTGGCGTTCGCGCGTCGAAAGTAAGCCGAAATCGAATATGGATAGCCGATTGTGGTGACGCCCGGGGTCGCTAGCGCACGCTCTAAACCTTTTTCATTCACGACGATGCCGATGATTTCCGGGCCGTTTTCTCCAGTGGGTAGGGAAGGACGAAGTTTCGCCATAACATCTTCGCTGTCTGCCATCTGCTTCACATGCTTCGGGGAAACAAAACTCACCGCGTCGATGTGTTTGAACCCTGCGAGGAGTAGTTCTCTCAAATATTCGACTTTATACTCCGTGGGAATAAACTCCGGCAGTCCCTGCCAGGCATCGCGTGGGCATTCGATCAGTTTTACACTTTCCATGGAGCCTCAACCTGAAGCCTAAGAGGTTGACAGTCGACAGTTGAAAGTCGAAAGGGAAGAATAATGAACATTAGTGTGTCGAGCCTCCTCAAGTAGTGCGACCCGCGGCTTCCACTTTCTTCCGCAGGCCATGAAGCATTCGCGACAATTCAGAGATTTCAACAAATGCTTTCTCCGCCATAACCGCTGTGATGTAGCCCAAATCGCGGCTGACCATAAGGAGATACTCAGTTTCAGCCAAGGACGCCTCGGCGATGTTCAAGAAGCGGGCATATTCTTGGCCGGTGAGCCGCTTTGAACCCTCCGCAATATTGGTCGGAACGGACAGCGCAGACCGCCGGACTTGCGAAATTAGTCCGTATCGCTCGTTTTGCGGGAAACCGGTTGTCATTCGGTAGACGCTGAGGACCAGAGAATGACTTCGCTGCCAAACTTTGAGTTTCGTAAATCGCTGCATCTACGTTTGACTTTCCGCTTTCTTCTTACTTTCGACTTTCAACTGTCGACTGTTGACCTCTTTATGGTTATGTTTGCAAAACGCCGGTTTTGAATTCGCGGATTTCGGGATTGAGTGCGGCAGCGTCGAGGGCGCTGACCAGCGCGTCGCGGGTGTGCGCGGGGTCGATGATAGCGTCAACCCAGAGGCGGGCGGCGGCGTAGCGCGGGTCGGTCTGGTGTTCGTAAGTCGCCTTAACGGTGTCGAAGAGTTCTTTTTTTGCTTTTTCGTCTACCTTTTTGCCTTCGCGCTCTAACTGTTTGAGCTTGATTTCGGCGAGAGTATTGGCCGCGGCGTCGCCGCTCATCACCGCAAACTTTGCGGTGGGCCACGCGAACAAGAAGCGCGGATCGTAAGCTTTGCCGCACATGGCGTAGTTTCCGGCGCCAAAGCTGCCGCCGCAAATGACCGAAATCTTTGGAACCACGCTGTTGGCCATGGCGTTGACCATTTTTGCGCCGGCACGGATGATGCCGCTCCACTCCGCGTCCTTGCCGACCATGAAGCCGTTCACGTCATGCAAAAAAACCAATGGAATGCGGTTTTGGTTGCAATCCATGATGAACCGCGCGGCTTTTTCGGCGGATTCCGTGTAGATCACGCCGCCGAATTCCAAGCGCTTCTGGTCGGAGCCGCGCGCCAGTGTCTGCACGTGTTTCTTCTGATTGGCGACGATGCCCACGGCCCAGCCGCCGATTCTCGCGTAGCCACAGAGCAGCGTTTCGCCATACTCCTGCTTGTATTCCTCGAATTCGCTGGCGTCCGCGATGCGCGCGATGATTTCGCGCATATCGTATTGCTTTGCAGGATTGTCGGAAAAAATGCCGTAGATTTCTTCGCCGGGATAAAGCGGTTCGCGAACCGCAATGTGGCTAAAGGGCGAAGCATCGGGCGCACCGATTTTGTCCACGAGCGCGCGAATCCGGCCAATGCAGGCGTCGTCATCGGGCTCGCGAAAATCTACGGTGCCGCTGATCTGCGAGTGCATTTTCGCGCCGCCCAGATCTTCGGCGGAGGTCTTTTGTCCGATCGCCGCTTGCACGAGTGCCGGCCCAGCGAGAAACAACCCGGACCCTTCGGTCATCAAAATGTGGTCGCACATTAACGGCAGATACGCCCCGCCGGCAACGCACATGCCCATGATCGCCGCGATTTGCGGAATGCCCATGGCGCTCATCACCGCGTTGTTGCGGAAGACGCGGCCAAAATCATCGGTATCGGGAAAGACATCTTCCTGGAGTGGAAGAAAAACGCCGGCAGAATCGACCAGATAGATCGTGGGAATGCGGTTTTCGATGGCGATGTTCTGCGCGCGAATGACCTTCTTCGCGGTCATGGGGAAAAACGCGCCGGCTTTCACGGTGGCGTCATTCGCAATGATCATGAATGTGCGTCCGCAAACGCGGGCAAGCCCGGTCACGGTTCCCGCGGACGGAGCGCCGCCCCATTCTTCGTACATCTCATAGGCCGCGAAAACACTCAATTCGAAAAACTGCGAGCCTGGATCGGCGAGTTTGGCGATGCGCTCGCGCGCGGTGAGCCGCCCCTTCTTGTGCTGCGCTTCGATGGCTTTCGCGCCGCCGCCCTGGCGAATTTGCTCTTCCTCATTCTTGATTTTCGTGACGAGATCGATGACACGGCGCGTATTCTTTTCGAACTCGGGTGACTTGGTATTGACGCTGGTTTTCAGCACCGAAGCAGACACTCGCGGACCTCGCGCAACAGCAGAAATTGACAACGAGCGCGCTCCGAAAACTGCAACTTTTTCGTACGCGCACCAAGCGAAACAGTATACGAATTAATCGCGCATTGTGCGAGCGAGGCAGGGAGACACTTACGAGGGCAACTCCAGACAACGCGTGGGCACTCCATGGTCACTCTACTTGGGAACGGTTTGGGTAAACGGGGCAGCAGGACCTAGATTTCCAGACTTCGCCACACCCAAATAGCAAGCCATCACCAAACCGGCAAGGGCTACAACCAATGCGAGAGCAATGGCCAGTCTGGATGGCCGGCCCACCGGGAGGGAGTCCTGGTTGAGGCCGTGGATGTAGCGAACATGCTGCCATGCAGAGAACACGTTGACGAGCACGCCGGTCAAAACAAACGCGACGCCAAGCGGCATCGACAGCGCCAGCGGCTCGATGGGCGATGCGGCGCGTGAGGCTTCCAACGCGCGTAAGAAAAGGCCAAAGCGGGCCACGACAAAACCGAACGCCATCAGCGAGAGTCCGGTGCGTATCCAGGCGAGAAAGGTACGCTCGGCAGCGAGGTAGACGCGAGGGTCGCGATTGGAGTTTTCTGGCGGCATGGAGTCGGCGCCGGTCCTTTGCACATTGTGAGGGCTGGAAGGATAGCACTGCTGGTCAAGGTCGTTTCCGAAAAAAGACTTCTATCCTGCGCACCCGACAAGAATCGGTGGGAGCAAAACTGCTTTCGATTAGCTGGTTTGGCGAAAAATATGGCGAGCCTGTACACTGCGCGAGACATGAACCATCCACTGTTGAATTTGGAACTGGCGCGGCGGATCGAGCTCGCCGAAGCGAAAGCTGCCGTTGAAGGCGCCCAAACTCTAAAGCGCTTGAAGCCGGGAAGAGACGCTGCCGTCGAAGAGATCGCAGGAGGTTTCGCGGTCTATTGCGGTGCGACTTCGCCGATAACACAGGCGGTCGGACTCGGCCTCGATGGCCCCGTGAACGAGGAAGAATTCAACAAACTGGAAGAATTCTACCGCCGGCGCTCCGAGCCGATTCGCGTGGAAACTTGTCCGCTCGCCGATGCCTCGCTGATCGAACACTTTGGGAAGAACGGGTACCGTGCAACGGAGTTTACCAATGTGATGGCGCGGCCTGTGGAAGCCAGCGAAGAATGGCCCGCGCCTGCGCCAGGTGTGAGCATCGAAAAATGCGGGCGCGAAAAGATCGATCTCTGGACACTGACAGTATCGGAAGGATTTGCTGAACACTTCGCGGTCACTGAGGAACTACTCGAGGTGATGCGAATGTTCGGGTTGAGTCCGAGCGCCGAGTGCTACCTGGCGCTGGTAGACGGCAGGGTGGCAGGCGGAGCGACGCTTGCGGTTCGCGATGGCGTCGCCGGGCTGTTTGGAGCGAGCACGCTAATGGGATTTCGCAATCGCGGAGTGCAGACTGCACTTTTGCATGCACGGCTGGCGCGCGCCGCAGCTCGCGGCTGCGATCTCGCCGTCTGCCTGGCGCGGCCAGGGAGTGTTTCACAGCGCAATATCATGCGGCAGGATTTTCGCGTGCTTTACACGCGAGTAAAATTTGAGAAGGATGTTTAGGAAGCTTCTGCGGAGCGAGGGTTTTCTTGTTTTAGACCAAGAACTCACGCAGGACTGCGCAGCCGTGATGTCAATGGTGCGGGACGTTTTTGTGAATGAAATCGATGATGTCTTGCGTGGAAGTGCCAGGCAGGAAGATGCCCGAAATGCCTGATTTTTTCAGGGCGGGAATGTCGGCTTCGGGAATGATGCCGCCCACGAGCACGGTCACGTCGTCCATGCCTTTGTCGTGCAGCATGGTCATAAGTTGCGGGCAGATGGTGTTGTGCGCGCCGGAAAGAATCGAGAGGCCGATTACGTCCACGTCCTCTTGAATGGCCGCCGAAGCGATCATCTCCGGCGTTTGGCGCAAACCGGTGTAAATCACTTCCATGCCGGCATCGCGCAGGGCGCGGGCAATCACTTTCGCGCCTCGGTCATGTCCATCCAACCCCGGCTTGGCAATCAACACTCTGATTTTCTTCTCAGGCATAAGTGGAAGCGTTCTAGTGTGTCCTTGGCAGAACTCTAAGTGATGGCGACTTCTTCGTAGATGCCGAAGACGTCTTTCATGGCGTCGCAGATTTCGCCTAGCGTGGCGTAGGATTTCACGGCGTCGTATAGAAACGGCATCAGGTTGTCTTTACCTTGCGCGGCTTTGCGCAGCGCACCGAGTCGCCGGTCAACTTCGGCTTGCGAACGATCCGCGCGCAGTTTGCTGAGGCGCTCGGCCTGGCGGTGGGCCACGGTTTCGTCAATTTGCAGGATGTCGAGCGGCTTTTCCTGTGAGACGAAATCATTCACGCCGACCATGATTTTTTCTTTTTTGTCGAGCTCCATCTGGTAGCGGTAAGACGCTTCGGCAATCTCGCGTTGGGGATAGCTGCGCTCGATGGCCGCGACCATGCCACCCATGGCATCGATGCGGTCGATGTATTCCCAGGCGCCGTGCTCGACTTCGTTGGTCAGCGTCTCTAGGAAATACGAGCCGCCCAGCGGGTCGACCGTATTGGTCACCCCGGTTTCATGCGCGATGATCTGCTGCGTGCGCAAGGCGATGGTGGCGGCAAATTCCGTGGGCAGCGCCCAGGCTTCGTCCAAAGAATTGGTGTGCAGCGATTGCGTTCCGCCAAGCACCGCGGCCAGCGCTTGAATCGCTGTGCGCACCACGTTGTTGTAAGGCTGCTGCGCCGTGAGAGAGCAACCCGCGGTTTGCGTGTGAAAGCGCAGCGCCCAGGTGCGCGGATTCTTCGATTTGTAGCGCTCGACCATCGCTTTGTGCCAGATGCGCCGCGCGGCGCGGTACTTGGCGATCTCTTCGAAGAAATCGCTATGCGCATTAAAGAAAAACGAAAGCTGCGGAACGAATTCATCGACGTCCAACCCGCGCCGCATGCCCCATTCGACGTATTCCAGCCCGTCGCGCAATGTGAACGCCAATTCCTGAATGGCGGTCGAGCCTGCTTCCCGGATGTGATAGCCGCTGATGGAGATGGTGTTGAACTTCGGCGTATTCTTCACGCCAAATTCAAACGTATCGATCAC